>Ga0055584_100003110_pt1 | contig 16407 bp, 16 predicted proteins | sample OSDHelmetaG_FD_58716 | JGI IMG/M metagenome (GOLD analysis project Ga0055584, IMG submission 58716) | Pelagic marine sediment microbial communities from the LTER site Helgoland, North Sea, for post-phytoplankton bloom and carbon turnover... | ecosystem: Environmental > Aquatic > Marine >... | reverse complement strand
CTGGTTCCATGCAACGACTCCACTCAGATCGACCAGCTGCTGCACATCAAGAGCGATCGGAGCGCAAGGGCCGAAGATACCTGCTTGCTCAATTGCCTGCGGAGCGCCGCTGCCGCGAAAAGAAGGAGGTCGGTCGGCAGTCACGGCAATCAAAGGAATGCCTGCGTAGAACGCTTCGATCACAGCTCCATGGAGCTCAGCTACGGCAGTTCCCGAGGTAGTCAGGACAGCCGCGGGAACTCCGCTGGACTTTGCCAAACCCAGGGCAAAGAAGGCGGCGGAACGTTCATCGAAATGATGAAAAACCTGGAGCTCTTTCTCGGCCTCGACCGCAAGCAGAGATGTCACAATCGGTGCGTTTCTTGCCCCAGCGCAAACGACAAAGCTTTCCACACCGAGCGCAACAAGATGACTCAGCGTTTCCCCTGCCAATTGCGCATTGTAAGTCATATCCCGAGCAGTGATTTGACGGAGTTTCGCTTCAGAGCCAGTTCCCGCCATTCGCGATCAAAGCGGCTTCCTTCAACAAGCCCTACCCCACTGGGAAGATAGACGTCGCGCCCGTCCCACGAGACATTCCGAATGGCTACTAAAGCCGTAAACTTACCCTCATAGACAGCTCCAAAGGGAGCACCAAATTCCTCGGGCACAGAAAGCCGGCGACGGTAATCCACCAATTGCTGAAGTGCTCCGTCCCCACGAGGGCATGCCCCGAGCGCAGGAGTCGGATGAAGTGATTTCACGAGTTGGTTCAGATCACAATCTGATTCGGATAAATGCACTTCGAGGCGAGTCAAAAAATGAACGATCGAACCCAGATCCAGCACCGTGCGTTTTCCCCGGCGCACATCACCAAGCGGAGAAAGCAACTCCTCGAGGTAATCGGCCACCAGTTCGTGCTCGCGAATTTCCTTCGGGTCGTCGAGAAAGGAGTCCGCTTCGTGGCGAGGCGCAGTTCCGGCAAGTGCCATCGTTTCGAGAATTCCAGTCTCGGTGTTCACCGAAAAGAGCTGTTCAGGCGAGGCGCCGATCATGCCGCTACCGCTCTCAACGAATCCGTATCCTGCCAGTGCATCAGGTGCTGCAAGGATCGCCTTTACCAGCGCCATCGGCTCTCCCCGATGGAGAATACCGCGCTCGGCTAGAACCGGGACGGATTTTTTCAATTCCCCCGAGTCAATCAGGCGCAGAATTTCATCAAAGACTCCACGGACATCGGTATCTCCCAGCCCCGACCAAGCGATCTCAGGCAAGGGAGTCGAGCCGTTCTGGGCAAGAATGGATCCCGGATCTCCCGTCTCGAAATACTTTGCGGGGATCTTCCACGGCTCGGGGTCAGAAAGCTCAAAATTGTTTCGGTAAAAAGCCGGCGTACCATCTTCCGGAGGCTCAGCCCTCGACACGAAAGGACCTTCGCCGCAGAAATAGCGGCCGTCGTCCCAGCGGATGAAGGCAAATAGGTCCATTCTCGTATTCGGTAGGAGTCAACATGTGCTCCTAACCACTTTCTCTCTACTGGATGTTTACGAAATTCGCAACCAACAGGGTCAGTTCAATGGCATAACAGGGTTAAGTTCTCGACTCTACAGGGTTGGATGGCCCGTCCAAATGTTGGCCAGAGCCAGCGAGATTGCCTGACAATTACGAGTGGAGATACAGTTGGTAGGGCGAAGCGTCCCTGCTGAGCCGCAGAAAGTAGATTCGAGATTCGAAAACCCTCCCCGCGCGTCCGTCTTGCTGCTTGTTCGGAACTCCTTCGCCCGCACGACGGCTCGGCAGGGACGCCTCGCCCTACCTTTTCTGCCATACGAACTTTTCCATGTCGATCCTGACGTTCACCCCCATTTTTGCTTCCTCTTTATTCCGATGAAATTCGCTCGGTATCGTTTATCCTTTCATCGCGAGATGAATTTCAGTGACCTCAGAGCAATTCTACAATATGTGCCCCAGTTTCGGGGGCGCACCTTTGTCGTTGCTCTGGACGGTGCGGTGATTGATTCGCCGGATTTTTCAAACATCCTGCTCGATCTGGCTGTCCTCCGCTCACTGAACGTGAAGGTCATTCTCGTTCATGGAGCTGCCGCTCAAATTTCCGCCCTCGGGGAAAAACGCGAGATTCCTCTCTCAAACATCGATGGAACCGGAGTTACGGACGAAGCCACGCTCGAAGTGAGTATGGATGCGATTTCCCGCCTCAGTAATTCCGTCATGCAGAGCCTGACGACCGTGAAACTTCGGGCGGCAACTGCAAACGCGATTCATGCTTATCCCGCAGGGATTATTGGCGGGGTCGACACGGAATTCACCGGAACGATTGAGCGCATTGATGCCGATGTGCTGCAGAGCTTTCTCGATCAGGACATTCTCCCGGTTGTTCCCCCTCTCGGCTTTGATGCGGACGGTCAAACCCTGCGAGTCAATTCCGACGCCGTAGCCCGGGAAGTCGCGATCGCACTGGACGCAGATAAGATCCTCTTTCTCTCCACTGAAGACCCTCGCACCTTCCTCACCGATGGCCAACAGAGCTGGTCGAGCGAGAGCGCGCTCGATTTTCTCGAAAACAATCCTGACCTCGACAATGGTTTCGCTTCAAAACTACAGCATGGTGCGGCCGCGACTCGCGGTGGCGTGACTCGAGTTCACCTGATCGGTTCTGAAAATGAGGACGCCATTCTCGCTGAAGTCTTCAGTAACGAAGGCGTCGGTGTTATGGTCTATTCAGACGCTTACCGGAGCATTCGCCCCGCGAAGCGCAGCGACGTCGACGAACTGTATCTGCTGATTCACCGGGCCATGGAAGAAGCGCAGCTCGTGCAACGGTCTCGCTGCGACATTCTCTCGTCCATCGACGACTACATTGTGCTCGAAATCGATGGCAACGTCGTCGGTTGTGTCGCAGTTCATCCCTACGAAGCGGACAGCAAAGCCGAGCTCGCCTGTCTCTTCGTGAAACGAGGCCACAACGGACAGGGATACGGCGGTGTGCTCGTCGAGGCAGCGATCCAACGCGCCCAGGAGAGCAGTTTGGATCAACTCTTCGCCCTTTCCACTCAGGCTGCCGGATATCTGGAAAAAGCGGGATTCCAGCGCGAAAACGATTTGTCGGAGCTACCAAATGGGCGTCGCGAGGAGTGGGCAAAAAACCAGCGAAACGCTCTTCTGCTGGTGCGCCGGGTCATGAGCTAGGAAAGTGGCAGCAGGTTTTACCGTCGCCAACAAGCGTCTTACTCAGTAACCGAGTCCTCAATCTGATCGGAAAATCGATTCATTGCAGCTTCTGCAATCGCAAGAAGCACCTCAGTGACCAACATTCAGGCATCGTGCGATGATCCGGTAACGTCTACGACATACAAAAATCCTCTGGCACCGGGGATGGAGGTGAAGATCTCAAGACTTCGAGCTGAGAATGTCAGGCTGGGCTCTCGGAATGGATGCCTACTGAGCCGGACATCCTCTAGATCCGCGTAGGAAACAGTTCGCTTGAGCGACTCCCTCAACCCTCCCATGCAGGCTATCCGTCATTGCCATTTCAAACTTGATCCCAGAATCCGAACACCCCGCCGAGCCCTTGATCTTGGCGAGCTTTCCAAAAGCATGGGCGAATTTGATTCTTTCACGAAACATGGGGAGATTTTTGGTTGGTAGGTGTGATGATCACCCAACTCTGACCGCGAGGTAAGCCTCGCTACTCCACCCCGACAACAAACAAGGTCGTATCGTCTGCCCCGGCTTCTTGGAATGACCAATCAAGAATGCGCTGACATATCACATCGGCGGATTTTTCGTTTTCAACGCCTTCCTCGAAGGCTTGCGCGATATTCTTGTTCCAGAGTCCGTCGATGACTCCATCGGAACAAATCAGAAACCAGTCACCCGGCTCGACGGATGAAGAATCGACCTGCGGCGTGACATATTGGCAACCTCCGCCGATTGCCTGCTGAAGAACATTTCTTCTCGGATGCATCCGCATTTCGCGCTCGTTCATTTTCCCAGCCCGAAATCGACTTCCGAGAAAGGTATGGTCGTGAGTCAGCTGGGTAAGCTCACCGTTTCGATAGCGGTAAAAGCGACTGTCACCCACGTGAGCAAACACAACGCGGGTGCGGTAGAAAAGCCCACAGACAACTGTGGCGCCCATTCCTTTGAGCTCCTCGGAATTGTCACCAGTCCGCTTTACAAAATCGTGAAGGGAACGCACGGTGGCTTCGAGAATAGCCTCTTGATCGCCTGCCCCGTGAAAGTCTCCCATCATAGCAGGAAGGAATCGACGCAGATCGCGAACAACAAGAGAACTTGCGACCTCGCCGCCAGCCTGACCACCCATGCCATCACTGACAGCAAATACGAGTCCACTTTCATCGATGGATTGCTCCCCTTTCAACTCCATTGATTCCGCCCAACCTCCGTGGGAAGAAAAGACAGAAAGGGCATCCTGGTTGCCCGGCTTCCGCCGCCCATCCCGTGTCATTCCAGCCCAACTCAGAGAACGATGCGCCTCATCAGCCCCCTCGCGCTGCTCCGGGTCTTCTTTCACCTCGGCCAGCTCAAAATCGATGATGTTGAACTCACCGGATCGCTGGTTGTAGGTGATGTTTCGCGGAAACGGATCGTCATGGACAACACCGTATTTCGTTTCCAGCTCTTCAAAAAGCATTTGGGCTTTTTCCTTGCTGATAGATGTCTCAGCGGGAGCGCCGCAATTCGTGGTTACGATCGTAAGTTCTTCGGGATTGTCGTCGAGCAAGCGCGGCACATTCTCACAACCTCGTGCCTCCAGCGCCTTGAGCACTCGGACTTCCTTCGCAAAACGCTCTTCCTTATCCGTGCCCCGGAAGGTTTTGTACACTCTCCCATCGTAACCGACCTTTACGATGGAGCGAATCCCATCCTTCGCGATCTTCATATATAGAACTGTCCCGACTTCCGAGGGAATTGCAAAACGCGATTCAAGATTCTCTCAGTTTTTCGGTCTCGGGTAGGATCGCAGAAAATTTTCCAGAGACATCTGACTGAATCGATCTTCGTGTTTTCGCAATTCTTTTGCGAGACTGGCCTCGAAGCCTTTTCCGGGGCTGTATCCCCACGGCCCCGGCTTGCCCGAGTAGACTACGATGCCCTCGGTATCGACGACGAATAGCCGAATCGGCCAAGCAGCCCAGCGCGTAGCGACTCGGTCGTCGATCCGGTCGATCAGGATTCGAAAAGGTAGCTCGAGATCTTCGCGACAAGCTCGGGCAGCGGCTTTTCTCTGGGTCATCTTCGAAGGATCTTCCACTTTGCCTAAAACCGGATGCAAACCGTCAAGAGAATGCGCTTCACGGATGTAGACCATCACGAAGTCAAAGTCATCCTCGAACTCTTCGTGGACGCCAAGGAGCTCGCTGATGCTGTCCCGCATTACGTCGCAACTCCACGAGGCAAAAAGCAGAACAACGGGGCGCTCCTGGTGAAGATGCTTGAGAAAAACCGTCTGCTCGGTTTCCAAATCAACCAAGGCAAAAGCCGGAGCAATAGTATCGTAGCATGGGGCGTTATAGAACCGGGCGATAACCAAATCTGCCGCCATATCCATGTTGGAGATTGATCTGCCTGAATACTGATCCTGAAAATACGGAGCCTTTTCCTCTGCGCCCAGAGGGAGACTTTGCAGAAGAATTCCCAGCGCAAAAGCCAGAGGAATAATAGAGACATGTTTCACGGCACAAACTACTCCAGCATTCACAAGACAGTAGACCATAAATTGCGGAATATTTACGCTCCGCGCAGTCGCGAGATTTCAGGCAGTGACATCATTTTGGCAATGATTTCTTCGCGATTTCCGTGCTTGAGTTCTTCGAAGGTGACGGAACGCTCGATGTCGAATTTTCCGGACCGGGTCCTACGCAACGACTTCATGTGCGCTCCGCAGCCCAAGTTCTGCCCGATGTCGTGGCAGTAGGTGCGGACATAGAAGCCTTTGCTGCACTTGACCGTAAACTCCACTACAGGCAACTTGATACCGTCGATTCGATAGCTGAAGACGTGGACAAAGCGGGGATCTCGCTTCACCTCTTTGCCCTGACGCGCTAGTTTATAGAGCGGCACACCGTCTTTCTTGATCGCCGAAACCATCGGTGGAGTCTGATAGAAGTCGCCTTTGAACTTGTCAAAAGCTTCGCGGATTTGCTCTTCGGTAAAATCGGTAACCTCGTTTTCCGTTTCCACCTCTCCCTCGGCGTCCTGCGTGCTCGTCGTTTTCCCTAACTCGAGGGAGCCGGTGTATTCCTTGTCCTCGGACATGAGAAGATCCTGAATTTTCGTCGCTTTTCCGATCACAAGAATCAAAAGACCTGTCGCCATGGGATCCAGTGTTCCGCAATGTCCGATTTTTTTCGTATTCAGTGTACGACGCGCCACAGCCACGACATCGTGAGACGTCATGTCCTGGCCTTTGTCTACCAACAAAACTCCGGTGATGGGTTCGGTGCTCATAGCAATCGAGGTAACCACGCTCCGGCGCGGAAGCGCGAAAAGTATAGCTCCATCGCGAAATGGAAACCGATTTATTTGGGAGAATGGAAAAATGCCAAGAGCCGTAATCCGAATTTCCCAAAATCAGAGCTTCTTCACCTGAATGTTGCGAACCCAGAACGGAAGACCGTGATCTTGAATCGAGATGAAGCCTTCCTTGTGAAGTGGTTTGTCCTTTGGTCGCTTTCTATCGAGATTCAAACTCTGCACGACTTCTCCATTCAGTGTCACGGTGAGATTGTTGCCCTTCATTTTCACTGTCATGCGATTCCATTCTCCGGCTTTTTTCGACACGTTCTTATCGGCACCCTTCGTTTTGATAATACCCCCGTTGTCGTGATGACCCATTTCTTCGTCCGCTTTTCCGAGCGAATCCAGAATCTGAATTTCAAACCCGTGAACGGTTGGGTCGACCATGTCCGAAACCCGGAAATAGAGGCCTGAATTGCCGCCCTCGCCGTGCTTGTATTCGAAGTCGACGATGAAACTTCCGTACTTCTCTGGAAGAGTCAGGTAGTGGTTGTAGCGCTTCCAGCCCACCTCCCCTTCTCGTGGTTCAAGATAGATTTCGCCGTTCTCCTGCTGCTGCCAGTTACCCTCGGTTTTCAAGGCTGATAGAGGCAATTTCGTAAATCCTGCTCGATTTTTCTCGGGATGTTGGGCCTCGACCGTTTGAAAAAGAAGCACATTTGCAGCGAGTAAGAAAAGGATTCGATTCATAGAAATGACCATGTCCCGGATTTTTTTCCATCGCAAGCCCGCAATAATGTGTCAGAATTTCTATACCCAACTCGTCAAAGATTACCATGAAACGTTTTTTTCCACTCCTGCTAGCAACTGCTGTTTTGCCAACCCTCTTGCTGAATGCTCAAGATGAAGCGAAAACCGAACCCTTGATAGGCATCGAAGGCAGCAAGGCTCCCGCTCTTGGAGTGCAGACCTGGATCAATCTACCGGAAGGTAAGGAGCGCCTTACTCTCTACGATTTCCCCAACAAGGTTGTCGTTATTTTCCTCTTTCAATCAACCTGCGAAGCGAGTAAAAAGCGTGAGTTTCCTGTTCTACAGCAACTAGTTAAGGAATTTAAAGGAACTGAAGACGTCGTCTTTCTCGCAATCCAGACGCCCTTTCAGGACTACACTTCTAATAGTGAGTTCATGCTGAAACCAATGGCTGAGGAGTTTGACCTTGAAATCCCCTTTGGTCACCTCGCGAAAACCAAGGACGCCTACAGCATTAACGTAGCCTACGAAACCGGAGGCACTCCTTGGTGGGTCGTCATCAACAAAGAAGGCGTCGTCGAATTCAATGGCTTCACGATGAATGCAGAAGTCGGAGCCGAGAACATTCGCAAGCTGATTGCTGGAGAAAAGGTCGAGTAAGACTTTAACCACAACCCCGCGGACGCCATGAAGCAATCGGTGCGTGGGAATCACTGCGAATGCCGTGCGTCTACTCGGCATTCTTAACGGCACTCTACCAAGCCGATTTCCCAAGCACAGCACCCACCGTGCGCTCGGGAAAAACAACGTTCTGGCCGCGAACCTGTCCAGCCGCCATGGCTGCTTTGAGCGCGCCCATCTCCTGCCTCTGGTCGCGTTTGTTATTGGAAAAAGATACCCAGAAAGGAATCGGCTGGGATTTATCCACGCCTTTCGGAACGACAGACACGACATTGCGGTGACTCTGCTTGCAGGTCTCTGGATTACAGTTGGGGCTGGCTGATACAGCGCACCACGAGTGGGTTCCCGCCAAATCAATCTGGGGAGGCAAGATAGCCCTCACTCACAAATTCCGGGGCTTTTTTTATCTCGGGAATTAAGACGTAGCTTTTCTGCTCACATCCCGACAACAGGAAAGCGAACGAGAAGGAGAGTATACAGGCAGTTCGCTTCATAAGAAAAAGGCCCGTCCGCCGGTAAGGCCAAAAACAAAATCCTCAGGACCATGCATGGCGCATTATACTGCGCGGGAGCAAGGTTCCTCGCGGGAACAATGTAATCTCGCTCGACGACCAGGCGGGCGGTATATAGATGCGAAACGTAAAAGGTGCCAGTGAGTTTCGGGACGGGCGAAATACGAAACCAGTCCCGCGCTCTGGCATAGGACTGGCTACATCAGCTGCCACCACTGTGATTCGTCGGCGACTGAAGTCGCCGCTCCTTATCAGCATAAGTTGCGCTCCCGGCACCATTACGTCGGAGCAATCGCGCTACTGAAGACACTTCCTGCTTTCCCCTACTCAGAGTTGCTCGCCCCGCTCTTCTCCATGAGCCAGACGATCACAAATCCAACGAGCATTACGGCGATGGCAAGCCAGTTGGAAAGTTCCGGACCGGGAAAAAACCACTCGTAGCCAATCACTTTCTCTTTCACTTTTCCGGCTGCCTCAAACGTTTCTGTCAGCTTTGTTTTCCACGGCCAGATGATCAGCAAGGATCCGGCAACGAATCCGGTCAGCAAAGCAACGGCAAGATCATGATGGTTTTTAAAAACCCACGCGAGTGCTCGGCTCAGAAGCAGTAGCCCCAAAACAGCACCAATTCCGACGGGGATGAGCGTCAGGATTGCATCCTTGTCCAATGACTTCAGCCCGGAAACGGACTCGATCATGATGAGCTGATAGTTCCCAAGCAGCAAAAGCACGAAAGATCCGGACAGGCCGGGAATGATCATGCTCGCCATTGCGACCACTCCGCAAATCATGAGATACCACGTGCTGGTGTTCTCTGCTCCGGGCTTGAGAAGCGCAACCCCGATTGCAATGGAAGCTCCGACCAAAAACCCAACAATGGGACCCAAACACCATTTTTTCACCTGCTTTCCGACAGAGTAAATCGAGGCAAGAATCAGCCCAAAGAAAAACGCCCAGACATAAGTCTCGTGGTGCTCGAAGAGATATTTAAGTACCGATGCCAGGGTAAGAACACTCACGACAACACCCAACCCTAACCAAAACAGAAACCAAAAATCAATTCGCTCAGCAAAGCCGCGAAAGTCCCGCTTCAGCAGCAACTTCACCCCCGCCGAATCAACTCTCTTGATGGCATTGATGAGGCGCTCGTAGATACCAGTGATAAAGGCCACAGTGCCTCCGGATACGCCGGGGATCACATTGGCTGCGCCCATAGCAGCGCCTTTGAGAAACAGAGAAATGCTTTCTTTCATACCCTTGCGACGGAGTTCAGATACTTACGAATTCAACTGAGTTAACCCTAGTTCTGCTGCATTTCTTTCAACTGACGTCGAATTGACATCTTGCGGGCACTCGACATCCGATCGATGAAAAGCTTACCGAAGAGGTGATCAGCTTCGTGCTGAATTGCACGGGAGAACAAGCCATCAGTTTCAATCACAAGCGTTTCGCCATCGAGGGTTTCCACGGTCGCTTTCACCTCGAATGGCCGCGTGATATCGCCTCGCAGGTCGGGGAAAGAAAGACAACCTTCCGTATCAGTATCCTTGGATCCGAGCAATTCGAGCTTGGGATTGATGAAGACGAGCGGGCAAATGTCCTCGAGCGATTTCTCCTCTCCATTCACACGAAGGTAAGAGATGCACTCGGGGTCATGGGAAACGTCGACGATTGCGAGCTGAATCGCATCCCCCACTTGATGAGCCGCGAGTCCAACTCCATGCGCATCATACATGGTCTCGACCATGTCTTCAGCAAGCGAGCGGATCTCGTCCGTCACATCAGTAACGAGATCGCCGACTTTTCGCAGAATGGGGTCAGGGTAGAAAACTATACGTCGGATCATGGGCAGAAAGATAAGCCGGAGTATCTCACTCTTCCAGCAGAATGCGGAGCGGTAGGTCTCCAATTTCCAAGCCCGCTTGATTCGCAGCGTCCCACACCTTCACCATGAGTCCAAGCGGTGCGTCCTCGTCTGCTTTCAGCTCTAGCCGGCCATTGGGATTTTGTTGCCGAAACTGCTGGAGGGCGATTGGCAATTGCTCCATCGAAATGCGCTGCTGCCCGAGCGAAACGCTACCGTCCTTGCCGAGTGAAAGTGCCTGACGAGTCTCCGCGCTCACATCTGCGCCCAATTCCGAGGAAGTGGCCAGATTCACTTTCACGAGCGTCTCCTCTTTTTTAAAGGTGGTCGTGACGATGAAAAAGATCAGCAAAATCGCGAGAATATCGATAAGGGTGACAATAGGCACCGCCGGTCGTTTGCGTCTTTTGGTATAAAAGTTCACGAGAAAAAATCGCTGGATTCCACTTCCTGACCACTTTGCTCAATGGCTTCGGCAAGAGCCGCGTCCGGTTTGGGCTCGGGTTCGGTTCCCGGCTCCGGATAGAGCTTGCTTCCTCCCCGCTTGTAGAACTCGTGGAGAAGATGCCCGGCGATCACCTCGATTCGCGCCGCAATACGCTCCAGGCGCCGGGTAAAGTAGGAGTGCAGGATCACGGTGATCACCGCGACAACCAGCCCGGCGATAGTCGTATTCAGCGCTACCGCGATTCCCGCTGCAATGCGGGAAGGATCGCTCACATCACCCGCCTCGCCGAGGGTAGCGAAGACTCCAACGAGCCCACTGACCGTTCCCAGCAATCCCAGCAAAGGCGCAATGGTGATCACAACCTCCAACACGCCCATGCCGTTTTCCAGTTTCACCATCTGTTCTTTCGCGGTCGCTTCTGTCGCCTCAGTCGCTTCCTCACGATTCGAGAATTCCGCGGAGAGCACGATACGCCCCACCCTCGCGACTGGACTATTGTCGCGCTGCAGAGCAGCAAGAACTTCGGGAGCTTGCCCGTCATCAAAAATTGAACCGCAGCGATTCAGGACCTTTCTCACGTCCAATGGTATGATCGATTTCCATCGCAGCGTGAGAGCACGATGAATGGAAACGGTGATAGCTACGAAGGAACAGATCGCGATAAAGGCCATGAAGATTCCACCAGAGAGGAGAAACTCCCACACCTTTTCGTTAGCGCTTAGTTCAGCCATTTTTAGAAAAATCAGTAAATGAAAATATCGTAGTTCAATTCGAGTCCGGGCGGCCCATACTCAACTGCCACATCAGCGGGCATTTTCGGGAGATCTGCTTTCATGATCGCTTCCAGCGAAAAGCTCGTAACTACCGAGTTCGCTTTGTTTTCGACGACCTCGAGCTCGTGTACTTTGCCGTTGCGATCAACACGACAACGGAGCTTCAAAAAGCTGTAGGTCACAAAATCGCCGTTCTTGGCTCGAAGCGAATGCCACTTCTTGGCAATGGCCTGACGCACGGATGCCTCATACTTGCCTGCAGCTGACTCTTCAGCATCAACCGCATTTTCGCCGAGATTCGAAAGCTTTCCGTTTGTTGCATTCTTGCGGGTAAAAGTCTGAAACCCATCTGCGAACAGCCCGACGTCTCCGGGTCGTTTTCCGACTCCCTCTGAATTTTTTTTTGCATCGCCTGTTTCTGCCGTGCCCTCTCCTCCCGCCACACCCGACATTCTTTCTTTTTCCTGATCCGTATCAGCAGGGCGCCCCACTTCAGCCTCTTCGTCCGAGTCAGTGGCGGCAAACTGATCCGCATCGCCATCACGCATTTGAGGGCTGCCAGCGATCACCGAATTGGGATCGGTGAAACTCCTCCTGCGCATGGATTTCTCGTCCTCTCCGGGAAGAGGTCTCTGCTCCGGTCGAGTTCGCTCCTCCGTAATCGCATTTTCCGGTGGAGTATCCTCTCCCTCCACGGCCTCTGCTCCGGTTCCGGTTCCGTCTTCGATCCCGTTGCGTGCAGATGTCTGCTGGACCCCCCCCCCATCTACCAAGCCCGTTTCGCCGGGATTTACTTGCTTCGCCGGTGAAGCATCGAGTCGGCCATCGACGTAATCCAAATCCTGCAATCTCAAATGAGAAATCGGGGCATCGCCATCGGTGGTCGGCCCATACTGTTGCGGAGCATTCAGATCGGGAAGAATCTCGGTAGCGGACGAGGTGTTTCGGTCGGAATAGAATCGCGCGCTCTCCGGCGCATCGATCTCTCTTTGATTCGTGGAAGTATCAAAGAACGAACGTCGAACTTTGGGAGGTAAGGTGACTGGCTCCGGTTCGGGCGGCTCAACCTTGACCTGATCCATCAGGTCACTGAGCATGATTGTGACCTCTTGCTGCCGGGGTTCGGGCACTCCCTGACTCGCCAGGCTCGCCCCTGAGTTCCGTGTCGCTAGCATCACAAACGCCAGAATGAGCAGAAGCACGTGAGCGACCACGGCTCCAGACAAGCTGGCAAATATTTTCTGGGAATCAGTCATTCTACTCCGAACAAATCTTACAGCGTTTTTCGAGCAAAGTGAAAGAGGTATTGCTGGGCATAACCGGCATTGGGTCCGAAATATTTCGTCGCCCATTGCTGAAGTTTCGCCCCTTTGAGGCGTTTTCGATATTCGGTGCGGAGGATTCTTTCGATCCAGACATCAATCGGAAAGGCTCCCCATTTTCCACACGAAAACAAGAGCACGCAATTGGCGATTTTCTCCCCTACACCGTGGAGTTCCAGTAATCCTTCACGACCAATTGCTTCTACTTCTTCCTGCTCGATCGCATGCAGGTCGACGGCACCATCACGAATCGCAGCACCGGCCAGAGCAAGAGACTTCGCTCGATACCCCAGCGCACATTCACGTAGTGCGGACTCCCCTGCTGCCGCCAGCGCAGCTGGATCCGGGTAAGCGAAAAACTCCCGTCCTCCAAAAGCATAGCCCTGACCATACCTCTGCCGAAGCGTCATCGAAATACCGCGGATGTGGGCAACCTGCTTCAGGGAGGATGTGATGAATGTCGCGAGACATTCCCAGACTGGCTGGCGCGCGACGCGAATACCGGGACAATACGCAATCGCCCGTGTCAGAACCGGGTCGTCCTGCGGAAATGTCGCGTGGATATCTGAAATCGATTGATCGAGACCAAAATATCGGGCAGCTCGATCTTCGTGCCCTGGCAAAGTCAGAACCGTCGAATCATCTTTCTGCCCGATCCAGGTCACCGGTGCATTTCCGATGCACCCTGCAAAGCCTGTAATTCCCTCATGCTCGACTTCTTCCCAATGAAACAGCTGACCGGACTTGAGAGTGACATCCAGAGAAAATGGCGGCTCGAACGGGATTTCTACCAACTGAGCCATAGCGTATGCAATTCCGCTCGATCAGGGACAAATCAGCTAGCAAAAAAAGCGAGGCTGCTCAGTTCAGCGGCGAGGTCGACTTGATTGACTACGACGCCTTCGGGAACGGTGAGACGAGCGGGCGAAAAATTCAGCAATGCAGTAACGTTCGCAGCAACAAGTGTTTCCGCTACCTCCTGCCCGGCTTTTTCCGGAACCGCAATGATCGCCATTTTGACATCGTGCTTTCTCACGTAGTCACCAAGCCTGTCAGAGGGAAAAACGGGAACTCCCATTTCCTCGGTCGTCAACTTTGCGTGCTCCGTATCTGCATCAAAGGCCGCAATGATTTCAAAGCCCTCTTTCCGGAATCCGGAATAACGAAGCAAAGCGGCTCCCAGATTACCGATCCCCACCAAAACGACCGGCTGGAGAATATGAGAAGTCCCCATGATGCCCGAAATCGCTTCCGATAAGGTAGCGACCCCGTATCCCAATCCACGAGTGCCAACCTGCCCCACGTAACCGAGATCTTTCCGAAGCTGTGTTGGCTTGACCCCGGCTTCGCCGGCAAGGCCTTCAGACGAAACGGTATCGACGCCCTTATCTAGCAGCTTTTGCAAACATCGCTGGTAGAGAGAGAGTCGGTAAACGGTTTTTCTTGGTATATCGAGTTTTTCCACGAGTCTCGTTAATTTAGTGGAAGTTACGCCAATTTGCGAGAATGGCTACGATATTTAAACGTATGAGAACGCCTATCCCTTAAGGGAAATTCATTTTTCGAATTGAGGGAAGTGTCCGAAGCCGCCCTCAAAAATCCTCCGCCTTCCGTTCCCCTTTAACGACCTGCCCATTGCGAACGATACAGCGCTCCAGCCGAGCTCCGCTCTCGATGACCGCATTTTCCCAAATCGCGGACTCCGATACGACACATCCGGAACCGACTTTGGCTCCAGGTCCAACCGAACTGATATCATCAATCTTTGCGTTTGGATCAATCTCCGCAGCCGGCGATATCAAACCACCTACCGGTCGGGTGAACCCCTTGCCCAGACTCGCCAAGGCATTGAGATACGATTCACGCTCTCCCAGATCGCTCCACGTTCCCGAATCCTCGACAAAGCCGCCAATCTTCTCACCCGCTTTGATAGCTTCGAGAAAGCACAACACCACCGACTCGATTTTCCCAGGGCGGACATAGCTCATGAAATCCGGCGATGCGAACCAGATTCCGGTGAATTGAAATCGGTGAGGCCATTCCGGCTGGAGCACTCCTCGCATGTCCACGATCCGTCCGCTATCAGGATCAAATCCAACTCGCAACTCTTCACCAGCGGTACGCAATACCAGAGTCACGAGATTACCGCTCGCAAGGTGATGCTCCCAGGCAGCCCGCAGCGGCATATCCGCGAGAATATCACCATTGTAGACTACGAAAGACAGATCTCCCGGCAGCCAGTCTCGAATGTTATCGAGCCCCCCGGCTGTATCGAGCAGCGTTGGCTCGTGGCGAAATGCGATCTCATGCCCGTGGTAGCTGCGATCAGGAAACGTCTCATCGTATTTCTCCGGGCAATGATGTGTGTTGATGAGAAATGACTCTGTCCCCAAATCCTCGATCAGATGATCGAGTGCAAACGTGATGAGTGGCCGATTCGCCACGGGAACGAGCGGCTTAGGCAGCTTTTCCGTGAGTGGGCGCAGGCGGGTCCCAAGCCCTGCCCCAAGAATGAATGCCTGTTTCGCTTCTACCATTTCCTGCCAAGCATTCCCCTATCGGATCGGGCTTGCAAGTGAATGAGTCGAATACCTGATCCTGTTAATCCGATGACTACACCCTGTTAAGTGCGCCACCAAACAGGGTTGGCAGCTATGTAAATCTGCGTCACAGTGAGCCATGGCATACATCATCAATGGGGAAAAGATCGAGGATTCGGCGATTGCAGACGAATTTGAGTCGATCAAGGATCACTACCAGAGCATGGGCGAAGTGGTCTGTTGTGATCGCGATGAGGAGTTCTGGGAATATGCGAGAACCAACGTGGTGAATCGCACCCTCCTCGAGCAAGCGTCGATCAAACGTTACGGCGAAGTCTCCGATGCCGATGTGGATGCTCGTTTCGAAGAAGTGAAAGCCGAGCACGGCGGCGAACAGAATTTCTACGACAACACCGGATTCAATGCGGGTGACGCCAAGGTAATCTGGCGCAAATTGAAGAGCAGCATGATGGTCGACCGATATCTGGAAGAGGTAATCGGCGAGCTTCCCGAACCAACGCAGGAGGAAATCGAGGCCTACTACGAGAAAAATATTGATCGCTACATGTCGGCGGAGGAAATCCGAACCAGCCAGATTTTCATCGAGCCTTCCAGCCACGATGCAGCGCGCGAAGCATACGCCGAGCTGCGCAAACTGCGTGAACAAATACTGGACGGGAAAGATTTTGACGAAGCAGCTCGGGAGCACGGCGCTGACGAGGACCGCGAAATTGACCTCGGCTACATGAAGCAGGGCGAAACGATGCCCGAGGTCGAGGCGATCACCTTTTCCATGCGAGTGGGCGAAATCAGTCCGGTGGTGGCCACTCACTACGGGTTTCACCTTTTCAAAGTAACCGACCATCGTGAGCCGAAGCCCATTCCCCTTGAGGAACTGGATGGCGTCGACGAGCAGATTGCTCTCGAAAAACGAAATGAGGCAGTGGAAAATGTCATCACCGGCCTCAAGGAAGAAGGAAGCGTCGAAGAAGTCGCGAGCGAAGAATCAGCAGACGCCTGATTTCAGCGCAGCAG
>Ga0055584_100003109_pt1 | contig 16409 bp, 14 predicted proteins | sample OSDHelmetaG_FD_58716 | JGI IMG/M metagenome (GOLD analysis project Ga0055584, IMG submission 58716) | Pelagic marine sediment microbial communities from the LTER site Helgoland, North Sea, for post-phytoplankton bloom and carbon turnover... | ecosystem: Environmental > Aquatic > Marine >... | reverse complement strand
ATATATTGCGGGGTGGAGCAGTTGGTAGCTCGTTGGGCTCATAACCCAAAGGTCATCAGTTCGAGTCTGGTCCCCGCTACTATAAGCCTTTGTAAACTATAGTTTACAAAGGCTTTTTATTTTCTGTTGATTGAAGTCATTTTAAAATGATTAGCTTTTGTTTTGCGTCTGTTATTTTTTAATAAATTTGTTGGAATAATAAATTTTAGGGATGACTAAACAGAAAAAGAAGAAATCACTTCTAAAAAAATTAAATAGTAAGTATCGCTTGGCTATTTTTAATGAGCAGACCTATGAAGAACTTTTTGTGGTTCGACTCTCACGGCTAAATGTATTTACTGTTGTGGGGACTTTTGGTATTGTTCTTATAGTTTTAGTAGCCTTACTTATTTCTTTTACTGGTTTAAGAGATTATATTCCCGGCTATCCGGATGCTCAGCAAAGACTATTGATAGTACGCAATGCTCAAAGAGTTGATTCTTTATTTTTAGAGATAGAGAAAAGAGATAAGTTTATAGATAGTTTTAAAAATATTCTTAAAGGTGAAGAGCCGGATGCCAGTCCATCTCCCGATGATGAAGCCTCCAGGGTAAATATAAGTGGTGATGGGAATTCTAATGTAAATTTTTCCCGATCAAATGAGGATTCATTGTTTAGAGCTCAAGTGGAACGTGAGGAGCGTTTTAATCTTTCTGTTAGAGAGGTTCCTCAAAAGGCAATAGCATTAGAGAGTGCTTTTTTTGTGAGTCCTATTAAAGGTATGGTTATTAATGGTTTTGGGGAAACTGCGGGTCATTATGGAGTAGATATTGTATCTGAGCCTAATAGTAGGGTGTCTGCAGTATTGGATGGAATGGTTGTTTTTTCAGGTTGGACAGTTGAAACAGGATATGTTATTCAAATTCAACATCCTAATAATTTGATATCTATTTACAAGCACAATCAGCTATTATTAAAGGAAGTAGGTCAGGTTGTTAAAGCAGGTGAAGTTATTGCCAGAGTTGGTAATTCCGGTGAATTAACTTCAGGACCTCATTTGCATTTCGAATTATGGCACAATGGGTCGCCTTTGAATCCTGTTGATTATATTTCTTTTTAGTATTGATTTATCTGTCCATTTCGTATTATTATAAATATTTATTTTGATGCATAAGAATATTGCCATATTGGGCTCAACCGGCTCTATTGGTACCCAAGCTTTAGAAGTTGTAGATGCTCATTCTGATAAATTTTCTGTTGAGGTGCTAGCAGCATTTAACAGTGTTGAATTATTAATAGAGCAGGCTAAAAAATATCAACCAAATGTTGTTGTTATAGGTAATGATAAACATTATTCATTTCTTTGCGAGGCTCTTAAACATGAACCTATTAAAGTATATGCAGGACAAGAAGCTTTGAGTCAGGTTGCTGCTACTTCTACTGTTGATATGGTGTTGACATCAATGGTGGGGTTTGCCGGCCTTCTGCCTACTATTAGAGCTTTAGAGGCTGGAATATCTGTAGCTTTAGCAAATAAGGAGACTTTAGTGGTGGCAGGAGATTTAATAATGGAACTTGCCCGAAAAAATGGTGCTTCAGTTTTACCTGTTGATTCAGAACATTCTGCTATTTTTCAATGTTTGCAAGGTGAGCAAAACAATACTGTTGAAAAAATTTTATTGACAGCATCCGGTGGCCCTTTTAGAGGTAAAAGTTTAGATTACTTAAAAGGAGTAACTCCTTCTCAGGCTCTAAATCACCCAAATTGGAGTATGGGAAATAAAATCACAATAGATTCAGCTTCCATGATGAATAAGGGTTTAGAGGCTATAGAGGCTAAGTGGTTATTTAATTTAAACCCTGAGCAGATTGAAGTTGTTGTGCATCCACAGAGCATTATTCATAGTATGGTTCAATATCAAGACGGAGCAATTATTGCGCAAATGGGTTTACCAGATATGAGATTGCCTATACAATATGCTTTAGCTTATCCTGAAAGACTAAAAAATAGTTTTAAGAGATGCAATTTTATGGATTTTCAGTCTTTGACCTTTGAGAAAGTTGATGTTACTGTCTTCAGAAATCTGGCTATGGCATACCATGCTATGAAAAGGGGGGGTAATGTACCTTGTGTTTTGAATGCTGCAAATGAAGTCGCTGTCGATGCTTTTTTGAATAACAGGTGTGGCTTCCTTGAGATGTCTTCAATTATTGAACAAACTATAGATAAATGTAGTTATGTTGATAAACCTACTTATTTAGATTATGTAGAAAGTGATTCTGAGGCTCGTATAGTGGCACAATCAATAATTAAATCATAGAGAGGTATAATGGCTTGGCATAAACTTTGTTTCTATAAAAAGCCTATCTTTACACAATTACTAAATTAATTATATTATTTTTTTTGGATGGATATTTTAATAAAAGTACTTCAGTTAATTCTCAGTCTTTCGATATTAGTTATACTGCACGAGTTTGGTCATTTCTTCTTTGCACGCCTGTTTCATACAAGGGTAGAGAAGTTTTATTTATTTTTTGATGCAGGTTTTTCTCTTTTTAAATTTAAAAAGGGTGATACAGAGTATGGCATAGGGTGGTTGCCTTTGGGTGGTTATGTCAAAATCTCAGGAATGATAGATGAGTCTATGGATAAAGAACAGTTATCTCAACCACCACAACCATATGAATTCAGGTCAAAGCCTGCATGGCAACGGTTATTAATTATGTTGGGAGGGGTTACGGTTAATTTCATACTTGCCCTTTTTATATTTTGGATGATATTATTTCGTTGGGGTGATTCATATGTTCCTGCTGAGAATGCCCGATATGGACTGTATTTTCATCCTGTAGCACAAGAAATAGGTTTGCAAGATGGAGATAAAGTAGTGTCTGTTAATGGAGAAAAAATAGAAAAAGTTTCTTCTATAGCACGCAAGGTTCTAATAGATGATGCTAATACTATTGTGGTTCAGCGTGGTGATTCTCAATTAACACTTGCTATTCCTGAGACATTTAAAGATAGATTGCTTTCTGAGGAGGTACGCTTATTGGCAGGTTATCAGATACCAGTTTTAGTAGATTCAGTAATAGAAAATTCAGGAGCGTGGAAAGCGGGTTTACAGAAAAACGATAGTTTAGTTTCTATAGATTCTATAGCAACTCCATATTTTAACCAGTTCTCAGAAGTTTTACGAGCAAATTCAGGAGGAGAGGTTGTTGTGGGACTTTATCGTAGTGGTGAGTATCTTCAGTTACCTGTTAATATTAGTGAGCAAGGAACTTTGGGTTTTTGGCCTAAAAGTCCTTCCCAGATTTTGGGACTAGAAAAGGTTACTTATACTTTATTTTCAGCTTTGCCTGCTGGTATAAATAAAGGGGTAAACTTATTGGTTAGCTATGTAAAACAACTAAAGTTGGTGTTTTCAAAAGAAGGAGTAAAACAATTAGGGGGTTTTGGAGCAATAGGTAATATGTTTCCTTCTTCCTGGAACTGGGAATCTTTCTGGTATAATACTGCATTTTTGTCTATTATTCTTGCCTTTATGAATATCTTACCCATCCCTGCATTGGATGGTGGACATGTTTTATTTTTGCTATACGAGATAGTAGCAAGACGTAAACCTAGTGAGAAGTTTATGGAATATGCTCAAATGGCTGGTATGATATTTTTGTTTGGTCTTTTGTTTTTGGCTAATGGAAATGATTTATATAGATGGTTGTTTAAATAATGCGATTTGTACTATTATTAGAAATTAAAATGTACTAATATGACAGCATCACTTTTTATGTCTATTCCTGGTGGATGGGAATTAATTGTAATAATTCTTGTCTTGGTTTTGCTCTTTGGGGGACGTAAAATTCCCGAACTTATGAAAGGTTTGGGCCAAGGCTTGAAGGAATTCAAGAAGGCACGTAATGATGAAGATTCATCAAAGTCGGACAGTAAAGATACCGATGGATCGAAGGGCTAGAATGTACTTTTATTTATTGTGTTGAAGTCTATATATAGAGCCCCCTTGATTTTAGGTTCATCGGGGCTTTAAATTATTAAATAATGAGGAGGTTTGGTTTAGCAGTATTTCTGTTTATATATTTGTGTTTTATACAAAGTGGATATGCTCAGATTGTTGAACAGCAGTCTGCTATTTTGTCCGATATGGAAAAATTGAATGCAGCAACTCCCATTTCTTTAGTGTACAATGAAGATGTTCAGTCATATATAAATGTTTACACTATTAATAGAAGGGATCATTTAGCCAGTATAATAGCACGGGCAGAGCTTTATTTTCCTTTATTTGAAGAACAGTTAGATAAAATGGGTTTGCCCCTTGAGTTAAAATATTTAGCTGTTGTTGAATCTGCACTAGACCCTAAGGCCCGTTCTACTTCTGGCGCAACTGGTCTATGGCAGTTTCTTTATCAGGCTTCTCGTCTTTTCAATTTAAAGGTTACATCTTATATTGATGAACGAAGTGATCCTGTTAAATCTACTGAGGCTGCTTGTCAGTATCTTAAATATCTTTATAATAATTTTCAGGATTGGAATTTGGCATTAGCTGCATATAATGGTGGTATAGCTAGTGTTTATGAAGCAATTGAAAAGTCGGGAGGAGAACGTGATTATTGGAAGATACGTCCGTGGTTGTCAGAAGAAACAAGAGGTTATGTACCTGCTTTTATTGCAGTTAATTATGTGATGAATTATTATCATAAGTATCAGATTGTTCCTGAGAGGTCTCCTTTTAAATATGAAGAATTGGGTTTTGTTCACCTGGGACAGTCTGTGTCTTTTCAGCAATTGAGTAGTATTATTGATGTATCTGTAGAGATTCTCAGGTGGTTAAATCCTGTATATATTAAAGATTATATTCCTGTTATAGAAGAACCTGTTGAAATAGTAATTCCTCGTGATAAGGTTTTACTTTTTTTTGAGAACCGACATTTGCTGGTAAAAGAAGATCATCCCCCGGTTGCCTTACAACCTCCTTTGGGTGATACTAAAGGTAGAGAGAAGATTATTCATATAGTAAAAAAAGGTGAGTTTTTTCATCGTATTGCTATGGACTATGGTGTAAGGGTTGAGGATGTACAAAAATGGAATAATTTGAATAGTAGGGAGTTAATGGCTGGTCAGAAGCTTGTGATCTGGTATAAGAAAAAGGAAGAACCTGTATATATGGTGCAAAAGAGTTGGATGGAAGTTTTGGGTAAGTAGCTATAGTAAAGTAATAATAGGGGTGTTTTCGTTCAATTTTGTATCTTGTATATTATTGTTATTATTTTTTTCAATATAAAAGAATTAGATTTTTATATACAGGAAGCATTATACTTAATTTAGTTAAATAAGTTGTTGTTTAAGAGAATTGTATATTGCAATTTAAAAACAAATTATAAATGTATGAAATGAAGATGAAAATTCAATTTTTTAATTTACATACAGAGGAATGATTGAAATTCATCGAGAGTTACATATGACAAATGAAGATAAATTATAATCATATGAAAAGTATGAAGTTTGCATTATTATTTATATCAGTATTGTTACTATCGTCATGTAAAGATTCTGGTTATCAGAAGCCCAATATTTCTGGTGCAATGGGTGAGGTGTTGGTAGTAATGGATGATAAATGGAGAAATGGTCCGGAAGGTGAGGCACTTGAGGGTGTACTTAAGCAAGAAATGATGGGATTACCACAGGCAGAACCTTTATTTGATGTATCAATTGCACCTCATTGGGCTTTTGAGGGATCTATGCGTACTTTCAGAAACCTTGTAATCGTTAATATTGATCCTGATATTGAGAAAGAGGGAGTTCGGTTTTTTAATGAGTCGAGTTGGGCCAAAGGGCAAATAATGATTCATATTAATGCAAAAACGCCCGAGGCATTTATGTCTATTCTTGATAAAGAAGAAGTTAGAATTTTGAGTTACATATTAAAGGCCGAACGCCAAAGGAGTTTGAGCTACTATACAAAGTATGTGGCAGGTGAGTTGAATGAAAATATTAATAAGAAATGGGATATAAATATTGTTATCCCAAATATCTTTTCGGTTAAATCAGATAAAAATGATTTTACATGGATCTCACACGAAACTCCTTTGCTTAGTCAAGGAATGATGATTTATAGCTTTGATTATGTTGGTGATGGTACTTTTTCACGTGAATATCTATTAAATAAACGGGATTCAGTTTTAATGCACAATGTTCCTGGTCCATCAGATGGTTCATATATGTCTACCGAACATATGATTCCGATTACTTATAAATTATTTGAGAATAACGGGCATCAGGTTGTAGAGTTACGGGGACTCTGGAAAGTTGTAGGAGATATGATGGGAGGTCCTTTTGTTATGCATGTACATTATGATAAGGCTAATAATAGAGTGGTAGTAACTGATGGCTATGTGTATTTGCCTAATGAACCTAAGAAAAGAAATTATATTTGGCAACTTGAATCTTTGTTTTATTCGCTTAGTTTTTCGAGTGAAGCAGATGAAACAAAATAAGCTAAGAGCCAATGATACTCCCTACATTTTCTAAAGATGATCTAAAAAAAGCGACCTCTGAGATTGATTTGATTAAGGCAGTGGCACAACAAATTATAAAAGATTTTGCTGAGTTTGGACTCGAGGTAAAATTCTCAGGAGAGACATCTGATTTTTATAAAGAATTATCAGTTCAGCTTGAATTACATGTTGAGAGACTTATTCTTGAAAATTATTCCGGTTTCATAGGTTTATTATATCGCATAGATATAGGATCAAGAGAGATAGCTCAATATCAGGAGGATATGAAGGGGTTTCCATATCCCAGAATAATTACTGAACTTATTATTCATAGGGAAATCAAAAAAGTTCTATATAGAGAGTATTATAAAAATAATAAATGATAGATATCTCCACTTTTTTAAGTGAAAATTATATTTAAGTAATATTGTTATGTCAATAAAAATACTGTCGGTTAAAGAGTTACCTATGGATGTTAGTCCATTGTTTTTAACTACCGAAATTTCTTTGTTAAAAGACTTTCAGGTTTCTGATAAGGAAATAAATTATTTTGAGCAAAAGAGAAATAAAGACAAGTCCAACAATCTTTTTATAATTAATCGTTTAGATCAGATTTTGGGATTAGTAATGCCTAATGTTTCTGAGGATTTGGCAGATCAAATGGAAGGACTTCGACGTTATGGAGCTCAGGTTGCCGAGATTCTAAAACAAGAGGGTTTAGGCAGAGTAGTTCTTATGGATCTGATGAATAAACCTCAATTAATTTTAGCTTTAGCCGAGGGTATAGCATTAGCCTCTTATGAGTTTACAAAATATAAAACAGAAAAAAAAGAGGAATATTCTTTAGAAGTATTGGTGCTTAGTGCTGGTTTATTTCCAAGAGAAATAGAGGCAATGAACAAGCTTGTTGAGGCTGTTTTTATTACCAGAAATTTAGTTAATGAACCAGTAGGATATCTGAATGCAGAGCGGCTTGGAGATGTGATACTTGAGTTATCTGAAACCTACGGTTTTTCAGCAGAGATATTCAATAAAAAGAAAATTGAATCTTTAAAGATGGGGGGGCTTTTAGCTGTAAATCAAGGTAGTATTGATCCACCCACTTTTTCTGTAATGGAGTGGAAACCAAAGAATGCTAAAAATTCCAAACCTTATGTTTTGGTTGGTAAGGGGGTAGTTTTTGATACTGGAGGAATAAATTTAAAAACTCCACCCGGTAGTTTAGATACTATGAAGTGTGATATGGGTGGAGCTGCTTCTGTAATAGGAACTATGGTAGCTCTTGCTTCTAATGATATTCCTGTACATGTGGTTGGTCTGGTACCGGCTACTGATAATAGGCTATGTGGTAATGCTATTGTGCCTAGTGATATAATAACTATGCATAATGGTACTACGGTTGAAATTATTAATACTGATGCTGAAGGTCGCTTAATTTTGGCTGATGCTCTTAGTTATTCAAAGAAATATAATCCTGAATTAGTTATAGATTTAGCAACTTTAACAGGTAATGCCGTTGTGGCAATTGGGGCACATGGCACTGTAGGGATGGGAACTGCCTCGGAGGAGGTCAAAGTAGCTTTAGGCAATGCAGGTGAACAAGTTTGTGAGCGTATAGTATGGTTCCCATTTTGGAAGGATTATGATGATGAAATTAAATCTGAGATTGCTGATATTAAAAACCTTGGAGGCAGGGATGGCGGAGCCATTTCTGCAGGAAAGTTTTTATCTAAGTTTGTAGATGCTCCATGGCTTCATCTTGACATTGCAGGACCGGCTTTTCTTGAACGTAAAACGCATTATAGAGGACTTGGTGCTACAGGAGTTGGCGTACGTTTATTACATCGCTTTTTTGCACAGCAAAGTGGACAGTCAAAAGTTGATAAGTAGACTTCTGGTAAGAGAAATTTTTATTATTCGGAAAAACGAAAATTATGAGTAGCGAAAAAATAAAAGTAGGTATTACACATGGAGATATTAATGGTATAGGATATGAAGTAATATTTAAAGCCTTATCTGATTCTCGCATGCAGGAATTGTGTACACCTGTTATTTATGGTTCATCTAAAGTAGCAGCCTATCATAGAAAGGCACTTAATTTACCTTCTATTAGTTTGAATAGTATAAGCAACGGAAATGAAGCCCATTTTAAACGAATTAATATAGTAAATTGCCTAGACGATAATGTTAGAGTAGAATTAGGTAAGCCTACCTTAGTTGGTGGAAATTCTGCTTTTTTAGCTTTGGAGAGAGGGGTGCAGGATTTGAGGGAAGGTGCTATTGATGTGTTGGTTACTGCTCCAATAAATAAAAAAGTAATACAATCTGAAACATTTAATTTCCCTGGTCACACTGAATATTTGGCAAGTGCTTTCGGAGGAACTCCTCTTATGTTAATGGTAAGTGATTTGCTGCGTGTAGGTGTAGTTACTGGTCATATACCGGTAAAGGATGTGAGTGCTGCCTTAAGTAAAGAATTGATTATAGAGAAATTGCAGATACTTAACCAGACTCTAAAGGATGACTTTGTGATTCGTAGGCCTCGTATTGCTGTGTTGGGCTTAAACCCTCATGCAGGTGATGACGGATTATTGGGTAATGAAGAATTAGAGATAATAAAACCAGCTTTGGAAAGTGCTAAGCAAGATGGTATAATGGCTTTTGGTCCCTATCCTGCCGATGGCTTTTTTGGAACTGATGGTTTTAAAAAGTTTGATGCTATTTTAGCTATGTATCATGATCAGGGACTAGCTCCTTTTAAGGCTTTGTCTTTTTCTACCGGAGTTAATTACACAGCTGGATTACCTGTGGTAAGAACTTCTCCAGATCATGGAACAGCTTATGAAATTTCAGGTCAGAATATAGCTGATGCTCAGTCGTTATTATCAGCTATTTATCTGGCGATTGATGTATATAACAATCGTCAGATAAATAAGGAGATAAATTCTAACCCCTTGAACGCTTCTGATAGTAATTCTCATGGGGCAGATGATTAATCAATGCAGAGGTTATTCATCGTTAATGGATGAATAACCTTTTATTATACCTCTTTGTGAGTTCTTTACAAATAATATTATCTCATCTCTTTCGGTAGAGGCTGGTAATTCTGCCTCTATGCGTGTTAGGGCATCTGAGTTGTTTAAATTAGATTGAAATAGGACACGATAGCAATTTTGAATGTCTCTGATTTGTTCATTGCTGAAGTTTCGGCGGCGTAGACCTATTGAATTAACTCCCACATAGGAAAGTCTTTCTCTTCCAGCTTTAACATAAGGAGGTATATCCTTACTAACTAGTGACCCTCCTGATACCATAACATGGGCTCCAACATGTACAAATTGATGTATAGCCGATAGTCCACCAATTATAGCCCAATCGTCAATTACTACTTCTCCTGCTACTTGTACACTATTTACTAAAATAACATTGTTACCAATAATGCAGTCATGAGCTACATGTACATATGCCATTAAAAGACAATTACTGCCAATAACTGTTTTGTTTCTAGCTTTAGTGCCCCTGTTGATGGTTGCAAATTCTCTTATTGTTGTGTTGTCACCAATTTCAACTGTAGTTTCTTCACCAACAAATTTTAAATCCTGGGGTATTGCACCTATAACTGCACCAGGAAATATATTACAGTTTTTACCAATGGTAGTTCCCTCTAAAATTGTGGCGTTAGAGCCTATTCTGGATCCTTCACCAATTACTACGTTTTTGTCTATAGTAACAAAGGGTTCTATTACCACATTTGGGGCAATTTTAGCCTCCGGGTGTATATATGCTAATGGTTGCTTCATTTTTTTATTTGTTTTTTATTATTTGAGCCATAAACTCACCTTCTGCTGCTATGGTGTTGCCGACAAATGCTATTCCCTTCATATTTGCAACTCCGCGACGAATTTCTGTCATCATTTCAAGTTTAAAAATAACTGTATCGCCGGGAACTACTTTTTTGCGGAACTTAATATTGTCTAGTTTTAAAAAATATGTACTGTATTTGTTAGCATCTTCTAATTGATGGAGTACAAGTATTCCACCTACCTGAGCCATTGCTTCTACAAGGAGGACTCCCGGCATTACAGGTTCATCAGGGAAGTGTCCTGTAAAAAAAGGTTCATTACCAGTTACATTTTTAACACCTACTATTATTTTTTCCTGCATATCAATAATCTTATCAACCAAAAGGAAGGGGTATCTATGAGGTAGTAAACCTTTAATTTGATTGATATCCAATATTGGTTCTATATTTGGATCGTATAGAGGTGCATCTATTTTTAATTGGCGTTTTCTAATCTCTTTACGTAGTAGTTTTGTGAATTCCGCATTGATTTTATGACCTGGTTTATTGGCGATTATGCGTCCTTTTATAGGACTTCCACACAATGATAAGTCGCCTATAACATCTAATAATTTATGGCGTGCAGGTTCATTTGTAAAGTGCAGATTAAGGTTGTTTAGTATGCCTGTGGGTTTTACTTCAATGGATGGTTTGTTGAACAGAGCTGCGAGTCTGTCAAGTTCTTCTTGAGATACAGGCTTGTCTATTATAATTATTGCGTTGTCTAGGTCGCCTCCCTTTATTAAATTGTTTTTTAACAGGGGTTCTATTTCGTGAAGAAACACGAAGGTGCGACACATTGATATTTCTTTTTCAAAAGCATCGAGGCTTTCTATGGTTGCAAACTGGTTTGCCAAATGTAGAGATTGATTGAATGAAATCATCACCTGGGCCGAGAATCCATTGTCGGGTAGTGCTATTATATAACCACCTGTTTCCGGATCTTCTACCATCATTTTCTCTCGTATTTCGAAATATTCCCTATTTGCTTGCTGTTCAACTATTCCTGCTTCATTTATTGCTTCAACAAAGAATTTAGAACTTCCATCCATTATTGGAGCTTCTGGTCCGTCAACATCTATTAGGCAGTTATCAATTCCTAGTCCCCTTAAAGCTGCTAGAGTGTGTTCTATTGTACTAACTTTAGCATCTTTCTCTTGTAAAACTGTTCCTCTTTGTGTGTATGAAACATTATCAACGAGGGCTTTAATTACGGGTTGGCCCTCCATATCTATTCTTCTGAATTTATAGCCATGCCCTTCTTCTGCCGGGTTAAGGGTTAGCGTAACATTTACGCCTGTATGTAAACCAGGGCCTTTCAGTGAAACAGATTTCCCTAGTGTCCTTTGTTTTTCAGCCATTAGTAATTGATGTTAGTTTGATCACCAGAGATTAAAGTATTAATCATTTACTGGTATATTGTTTTTATATTTTAGTTTATTTTCTTTTCAATTTGATCAATTTTTGCCTTTAGTTCTGGCAGCCTCCTAAATACTACATAGGCTTTATTGTATTGCATTGCGTCAAAAGCAGGGGATCCCATAAGTATGTCTTTTTCTTTTTTGATACTTTTAGACACTCCTGTTTGGGCAGCTAATTTTACACCATTAGCAATAGTTATATGTCCCGCAATACCTACCTGACCGCCAAACATAACATGTTTTCCAATTTTGGTGCTGCCGGCAATTCCGGTTTGTGCAGCTAAAACACTATTCTCACCTATCTCTACGTTGTGGGCTATTTGAATAAGATTATCAAGTTTTGTGCCTCTACGAATAATAGTTGAGCCCATAGTTGCCCTATCTATAGTTGTATTTGCACCTATTTCTACATTATCCTCAAGTACAACTATACCTATTTGGGGTATTTTCTCAAATTGTCCGTCTGCTCCAGGAGCAAAGCCAAATCCATCCGAACCTATAACTGCACCTGAATGGATTACACATTTTTTCCCAATTTTACAGCCTTTATATATTCTAGCACCTGAATAAACAATTGAGTTATCATCTATTTTTACTCCATCTCCTATATATGCTTGAGGGTATATTTGTACGTTGTTACCTATTGTAACATTCTCTCCTATATAACTAAAAGCCCCTACATATACAAAGTCGCCTAATTTGGCTGTTTTGTCTATAAAAGAGGGCTGTTCTATTCCTGTTTTCTTAGGTAGTGAATCTTGATACATTTGCAAAAGCATAGCTAGGGCTCTATAGGCATCATCTACTCTAATAAGGGTAGCTTTGATACTCCTTTCGGGCTTGAAGCTTTTATTAACAATAACCACAGAAGCTTCAGTGCTATATATATAAGATTCATATTTTGGGTTAGCCAAGAAGGTCAGTGTTTCCGGCCTACCTTCTTCTATCTTTGAAACATCCCTGACAACAGCCTGAGAATTTCCATCTACCTGGCCATTAATGAGTGTTGCTATCTGTTCAGCAGTAAATTCCATTATTTATAAATTTGTTGCAAAACTACGAAAATATATAACTTAAAAAAAGGACGCAAACCTGATGATACAGTCTTATTGTATGGCAGTTTATCTACCTTAGCTCTTTTGGGTAGCACATTATTTCTTTTTTTATTGTTTTACCCAGTACTGTTAGATCAAGCATGTCTGATGCCTCTGATATATCTTTTACCATATTCTTTTTACAAAGGATATTTATTTTGTCATCTATTATACTGTAGGTGTTATTTGAAATAGAACCGGTAAAAACAAAATATGAAGCTTCTTCAATATCTTTTAGTTTAAGTCTTTTTTTAAGTCTTTCCTGTAATGCTTCAATTTTGTTTTTTTCAAAAGGAGCTTCTTGAATTTCTATAGCAAGAAGGTTGCGATTTAAAAGACCGGAGGCTAGGGTTGAAAGTACCTTGTCGGGGTGCATAGCCCATGATTTTAATGCCGACATTATATCATTATCATCCAGCATTGCAAAGTGATCCAATACTATAGGATCATTTTTGAATTGATTTACTGATGGTTGATTACCTAGAAAGTACGCTAGATGCCTTGGAATTTCGAGTGTTTGTGGATGGTCAGATAATAGTCTTGCTCTTTTTAGAGTATTTATTAGCATCTTTTCGGCTACAATGGCTGTTTTGTGTAGATAAACCTGCCAATACATTAATCTTCTGGCTATTAGGAATTTTTCTATTGAGTAAATTCCTTTAGCCTCTACAACTAACTGATCATTTTCTACACTGAGCATTTTTATAATTCTGTCTGAACTCACTACTCCTTCTGATACTCCGGTGTAGAAACTATCCCGCAGCAAATAGTCGAGTCTGTCCATATCGAGTTGACTACTAACTAATTGATGAAGAAAATTTTTATGATAATTACCAGTAAATATTTCTATGGCCATGGAAAGTTTACCTTGCATTTGTTTATTAAACCTTTTCATAAACAATAGAGATATTTCTTCATGTGATATACCTTGAACAAGTGTTGATTCCAGTACATGGGAAAATGGGCCATGTCCTAAATCATGCATTAATATAGCGGCATGCACAGCTTCAGATTCTTTTGTTGTAATACGGTGTCCTTTTTGTTTTAGAGTTTCAACAGCCTGGCTCATAAGGTGCATGCAGCCAATAGTATGCTGAAATCGTGTGTGGGTTGCCCCGGGATAAACCAAGGCTGTCATTCCTAATTGTTTTATCCATCTTAACCTTTGCAAATATGGGTGCTCTATTATATCAAATAGTAAATCGCCAGGAATGGAAATAAAACCATGTACAGGATCGTTTATTATCTTTTTTTTATTAGTAGGTTTCAATTTTAGTGTTTTTTTATTCAAAAGTCTCTTATTAGACTATCTAATCTATATTCAATTTTTCGCCACAAATTCTACAGTAGTTAGCTTCCGGTGAGTGATTTGGCTCACCGCATTTATTACATTTTTTATTTTTGTCTGTTGCTTCATTATAGGTGCGCGACATTTCAACAGTTACAATTCCGGTTGGTATAGCAAGTATGCTGTACCCTAAAAGCATAATAAAGGTTGCTATAAATTTGCCTAATGCTGTTAGGGGTACTATATCACCATATCCAACTGTTGATAGAGTTATTACTGCCCAGTATATGCTAAGTGGGATACTGTAAAAACCATTTTGACCGCCTTCCACCAGATACATGATGCTGCCAAGTAAAATTACAAGAACAATAATGAACATCATAAAAATAGATATCTTGCGGGCACTTCTTTTTAATGCAAGTATCAGATTGTTGCCAGCTCTAATGAAATGGTATAGCTTAAGTATTCTGTATATTCTTAAAAGACGTATTGCCCGTATAACAACTAGAGCCTGAGCGTCTGGTGATATTAGAGATATATAGGTGGGTATTAATGCCAGTAGATCAATGATTCCCAAAAAGCTGAAAATATATTTGGCTGGTTTTGGAGAAGAGAAAATTCTAAATAGGTATTCTATACTAAACAGGATGGTTATTAACCATTCAGCAGCATCTAGTTCAGCACCATATATTGCCTTAACTGAAGGGATACTCTCTATCATTACTAATGCAATACTAATTACTATTACTATTAGCAATATAATGTCAAATCTTTTTCCTGCAGGTGTGTCAGCCTCAAATATGATATTGTAGAGTTTCTGTTTTAGGCTTTGGTTTCTTTCTTTAGCTGTCATATACTGATGTTTATATAATTCAAATATATGGAATTTTTAGGAAGTCCCTGATGTATTGGAATACAGGGGGTATTATTCAGATAGGTGCTAAGTATGTATTTGAAGTTACCAGTATTAAATGTGAGTGGGTTTACTTTTAGTAAGTCCGGTGCTTATTTAAAGTTTTGATTGCTTGAATCTTAAAATCTGGCTATTAATGTTTGGTTTTTCTTAAAAGGGTTTAAAAATTCTAAAATGAAGAGATAAAAAGACAAGAATGTCTTCGTTAAATTTAATTAATCTAAATAGTTTTGTAAATTTGTCGTCAGTATAAAATTAGTAAGTATACAGATTAAATACCGCAGTTCAAGTCTGGCCTTACTTTTTAAGTAAGAACCTGTATGAATGTTTTTGAACCCTTTAACTCTGATGTTGTTAAACAAGTGTGGTATAGATTTAATTGAGTCTTGAATGTTTTTTGGTTTTTAAAAATAACTGGCTTCATAAAATATAAAATAATTATGGCAAGCGAACAGGATAGGTTATTGGAAGAGGTAACCAATAAGGAATATGAATATGGTTTTCATAGCGATATTGAGATGGATGCCCTCCCAAAAGGTTTGAGTGAAGATGTGGTCAGGGAAATTTCCAGAAGGAAGAATGAGCCTGAATTTATGTTGGAGTTTAGATTGGAGGCATATCGGAATTGGTTGAAAATGGAAATGCCTGATTGGGGACATTTGAAAATTGCCGAGATTGATTTCCAGGATATGATATATTATGCAGCGCCCAAGAAAAAGCCGCAATTAGATAGTATGGATGATGTGGATCCTGAATTAAGGGCAACATTTGAAAAGCTTGGCATTCCTTTGGATGAGCAGAAAATTTTATCAGGTGTGGCTGTTGATGCTATTATAGATAGTGCTTCTGTAAAGACTACTTTTCGAGAGACTTTGGCAGAGAAAGGGGTTATTTTTTGTAGTATATCAGAGGCAATGAGAGAGCACCCTGATTTGGTAAAGAAATATTTGGGGTCTGTTGTTCCTCCCGGAGATAATTTCTTTGCAGCTTTAAATTCTGCTGTATTTAGTGATGGATCTTTTGTTTTTATACCTAAAGGTGTAAGATGTCCCATGGAGTTGTCATCTTATTTCCGTATAAATACTATGAATACCGGGCAGTTTGAGCGTACTTTAATAATAGCAGAGGACGATAGCTATGTTAGTTATCTTGAGGGTTGTACAGCTCCTATGCGTGATGAGAATCAGTTGCATGCTGCAGTAGTGGAGATTGTAACTCTTGATAGGGCTGAGGTTAAGTATTCTACCGTTCAGAATTGGTATCCTGGTGATAAAAATGGTAAGGGTGGTATTTATAATTTTGTTACAAAGAGGGGTATTTGTAAAGGAGATTATTCTAAAATATCATGGACACAGGTTGAAACTGG
>Ga0055584_100003108_pt1 | contig 16409 bp, 15 predicted proteins | sample OSDHelmetaG_FD_58716 | JGI IMG/M metagenome (GOLD analysis project Ga0055584, IMG submission 58716) | Pelagic marine sediment microbial communities from the LTER site Helgoland, North Sea, for post-phytoplankton bloom and carbon turnover... | ecosystem: Environmental > Aquatic > Marine >... | reverse complement strand
CTTTCTTTTGCTTTCCCATCTAAGGGCAAGCTTGCTTGTTCCGTCTCTTCTTTATTCTCAGTAACACCTCTCGTATTCGTTTCGTCGTCTTGTAAGTGCTCCGAGAATAAGCCCAAAACTGCATTGTCTCGCTGGCTTTGAGTTATAGGAGAATCTATATCGCCCTCGGAGTCTCTTGATGGATGGTCTTTTTCCTCAGTTGAAGAAAGGTACTGATGTGGGGATTTGGCGTCCTGAGCCCCCGAAGCGGGGGAATCCACTGTGGATTCCGCTGTACTTGATATGAGCGGTTCAAAGAGGGGAGAGGCATTATCCTCTGCCACCTCTTCCTCGTCCTCGACAAAATCTAAGACGTTATCGTTTTGAGGGTCTTTGGCGGGGAGTTGGGAATCATCATCTACTGTGCTATCGACAAAAAGATGACCGTAGCGACCAATGATAGCATCTAAGCGTCCAGCTAAATGGCCATTAACACTAAACTGGTGTCGGGCCTTATAAAGGGCTCCAATTATCTGACTCAGTTCTTCATGGTCGAATTGATGCTCTAAATCTTCAAAGGGCGTAATCATCTCGTCAACCCAGTTACTGACTAGGAGCTGTTCTTCAGTGCGCTGAATATATTCGCGCAGAGAATCAACTTCCTCTTTGAGTTGTTGGGCGATTTGATCCAAGAGATCCCAGTCAAGTTAGGGGCGTTAAATAGGCAAATATATCGACTTAAAGATACTTAAAGCAGAACCTATTATCAAGCTACGAATAGACGCTGAGCTTAGAGGGCCACGGGGTTAGTGGGCGAGTGTAATGGAGGGAAAAACACCGGGCCAACGAGCTTTAGTTGGTTTCCAATGTGGGGTTCCGCTCTTGCCTGAGATGCGAATGCATTGGTCCTTATAAAACAGGTATACTTGCTTGGCGGGCTCGTCGGCACTTGCTTGATAGGAAGTGCGGGTAATACTATGGCAATTGTCGAAAAAGCGTTCTCTCAAGGAGAGTTCCAATACAATGCGATCGTATATATCCTCAACTGCCGTTTTCTGACGCACGCATTTAGCTGGGAGGCCGTTGGCGCGTGCATACATAAGAAGGCGAATACTCGGTTTTTTAAAAGTGCAATTTAGGTATTGTCGGTCAACTAAAGCCCAATGCCCGCGCTCAATCGATTTATGGTAAAATGCCTGCCGAGTATACCATAAGCCTTTGGCATTAGGGTTGACGAAAAAAGATTGAAAATGCTCGCGCAAAGAGGCGAGTGATGTGCGATGATTCCGCTTGAGAATCGGGCTGCGAAAAATTAGAGAGTAATCGGCAAATGCATTGGCTAAACTCTTTATTCGGTTCTTTTCAACATGAGGGCGGAATTCATCGCGATCAAATAGCTGGTCCCACAATTTCTCAAGGCTATTTAAATAGCGCTTTTTGTCGTTGTTGGGGAACTGTATGGATAGAATTGATTCGATGCGAGAAAGAGAAATAAAGCGCTCTGAAAATATGCGTTCGAATCTTTCTTCAACGGATAGACTAAGGAGGTTTGTTTTATCGGATTTGTCGACAATTGATTTAATTGGAGGATTGTCTTCAGCGGCCACTTCGCTAATAAAGAGCTTGCGATCGCGTTTGACCGCAGCAATTTCTCCCTGGATATCATTGACAATAACGGGAGCAATATCACTCTGAATACCACCGGCAACATTCTCAATTTCAGCTACATCTTCTGCTAGCTCTTCTTGTAAAACATGTATCTGTTGGCGTTTTTCAACTAGGCGGTCGACGGGGTTTAATAATCGGTTGAGGGCAATCAGGCGGTCGATATAGGGCTTTGTTGCATGCGCCATTTCTTGAGCTAAAGCAAGGTCTTCAATTTTGTCCTGACTGCCATCTGCGAGGGTATTGATGCGCTTTGTCAACTGCAGAACTTGGTCGCTGAGGTCTGGGGACGCCCCATCCTCACTTGTCGAGACCTCAAGTTCTAGCTCAGACATAGTTAAATAACCTGCGGACAAAGGACATATCTATACGCAGTAATGCGTACGTTTATTGTCCGGGTTCTACCATCCACTCTGGCAGGGTGATGCGGTACATATATACGCCTTCAATTTGTGGTAATTTGACTTTTTGACCATCCATATCAGCGCGATATACGTCGGGGTTTTCCTCGTCCATCTTAAAGGCTAAGAGGCGCAAAGGGGGAAGTTTTCTGCCGGGCCAATAGTGTGCGACATCTATCGTTGGTGACTGTTGGCAATCCATGGGAACAACGTCGATTTCCCACTTTCGTTCCTTGACTAGAGCTGCACCATCTAAAGCAATGGGGCCATCCTCTGTTATCTGGCCTCTCCTATCTATATAGGTATACTCGTCACAAGAGGCATAGTCTATACGTCCCGAAGCCGTTTCGGCCGAATAGACGAGAAGATTCTCTGCGCAGCCACGGGCTATAAAGCCGCCTTGAGGTAGGGTATAATTGGTTTCATCCAATTCAACATCCCATGTTTCTGTGCCGAGGTTGACATAGATAAGAGTGCCATTCGCATAGGATATTCGCAGTTGGCCCAATTCGAAAGCACCAGAATGTAGGGCGTCATTGGTATTGAGCATGTTGCCGTTATGATGATAATGGATCGACTCAACAGCTATGCGCAAATACTGTGACTGCAGTTTTTGCAACATAAAATAGGCTTTGACTGTAGAGGGTAAACCCCATTCTAATACGTCGGGTAATAATACTGCATGTCCAAAAGCCACTGTCGCCGCTAAGTAACGACTTAGGGAATCAGAGCGGCTGTGTTTTTCGCCCTGGGGAATGGAACCTCCAAAATACTGGTCGATGGTGCCGACGCCTGCATCATTCTGAAGTGGATGTAGTTTCGTCAGTGCAAAATCAACAAGCGGGGGTATTTCGCTGGGGTTCGTACCCACCATGCGCGCCAAATATCCATTGAGGATTCCAGCATAGAACCAATGGTTGCCGCCGTCGCCGATGATGGCGCCTTCCGTTCGTTGCGAACTTAAAAGGGAGCGTTGGGTTTTAATATTGTGCCGTAAGGTGCTACTGTCCTCAATTTGAGCATCGCAGTCGTTAAAGTCCCAAGGAGCCAATGCCGCATGCGAGCATACATAGGGTTGTTCGGGTTGGTATCTCTCAAGGAGTTCAGTCGTATGTGCGGTCGCGCGATCTAAGGCCCACGTAGGTTTAACCAGATATTGACCTGAAGCTGTGACGATCGGGTTGCCGTCGGGGGATTGAGCTCCTATCGCTGGGTTCCAATCGCTGTGAATTGCAGCAATGTCACGAAAATCAACTTGTAGGCTCGCTTTATAACCTAAATCACCTAAAGCATCCAGATATTCACTGAGGGCATCATCGCCACCCTTAGCTGAGGCTGCATTAAGTTTAAAGGTGGCATCGCCATCGCCATCGTGCCAGGTTTCTGCTGGGTGATTGACAAAGAGTTCGTCTATACCCAGTTGTTTGAGGATGCGCAAACGCTCATAGAGTTCAACGTAGCTCTCTTCAGATGAATCGATATAGGGGATATTATACCAAGCTTTGGGTGCCTGGGTTTCTTCTTTTCCTTCTGCGGGCATGGCGATGCTGGGAAATGCCTCGGCAAATTGAGTTGAGGCTGTAAACAGCCAACGGTCTTGCAACGGTTGGCGTTTGCCATCTGTACGAGGCTGGTAGTTGCAGCCGCCGTTGAGACGAAACTCGCTCTGGGCGGTAGCTTCGTCGACGGAAAAGAGCCCAGAAGAGTTGGTGTACTGCCAATCGATAAAGCTGGAAAGGAAGACGCCAGAAGTGCTGAGCAGGCGAGGGTAATTCTCACCGAAATTAAAATAGGGGACGGTTATTAGCTTGGGGTGTAGAGCCCCTGTTACCCGCCCCAATGTCACGCCAGAAGCCTTGCCGTTACCGCCTTCCACTTCAACGACTAATGATTTGCCGACAATGCGGAACCGGTAGAGAAAATTGGCCTGTTCTTCATCTACCACCCATTGCCAACGGGCTTCGACGCAATCGCCGAGCTGTTCGCAAGAAATAAAGTGTCGCTCTACCTCTTCACTGTCGGCAGCGTGAACGCGACCCCCCATATCGACTAAGAGGCCCCCGTCTTCAGCTGGTTTAATGGGGTCAGCACTGTTTATTTCCAATTCGATATCAGCAAATGTACCGTCAATCGGAGTGTAAATAAAGTTTAGGACAGCAGAGACGGAGCGGCTCTCAAAGATATAGGAGATACCATCTTTGCGAATAGAGGTCTCAACTTCTTCAACGAGAGGGGAACGAATGGAGTCTTCGTTCGCCTCCAAAGGGGCTGTGATGACAGCAGATGGGGGCTCGACCACCGTGTTTTCATCCATGGACAACGCAAAACTCCGTAAAATGACGGGCGGGTAATTGAAATACTATATAGTTGAAGATAAATAACTTAGGGAATAAGTGGAGGAGTGTCAAGGCGGATTGTGTGCATTTGCCCAGGGGGGGAGCTGTATATATCTTATTGATTTTAAAGGAAATCTACCTACTGAGGATTAGTTTTGGAGCCTAGCTTTAGTGCAGTTATTGGAGGGGGAGCTGCCGGTATGATGGCAGCTATTACAGCTGCCGCGCTAGGGGAGAAGGTCGTTTTAATCGAAAAAGGGGAAAAGCTTGGGCGAAAGATCCTCATTTCGGGTAATGGTCGTTGCAATATAACCAATCTTCAAGCTGATGATGTGCGGCATTATCACGGTGCTCGTCCCGACTTTATTCGTGCGGTTTTGGCTCATATGCCACTTGCTGGTACGCTGGAATTCTTTGCAGATCTCGGCATAGAGGTGCACGAGGAAAAGCGGGGTCGCCTCTTCCCCAATTCGAATCAAGCCCAATCCGTCGTTGATGTTTTGGAGGACCGCCTGCGCCTATTGGGTGTAGAAATAAGAACGGGTAGTGGAGTCGTAGCATTAGATCGTACGGATTCACAGTATTTACTAAGAATGGATGATGGGTATAAGTGCGCTGCAGATAGAGTCGTGTTGGCTAGCGGTGGTATAAGTGTCGCTAAACTGGGCGCGAATCGTTCGGGGATAGATATGGCAATCGGGTATGGTCACGAAGCAACGGCGATGCGACCAGGGCTAGTAGCACTAAAGAGCAGGGACAAGTATTTAGCGCGGATGCAGGGCGTTAAGGTCGTAGCTGAGGTTGAAGCCTTGTTACCTGGCCGGGAGCGGGCCTGCGATACCGATGACCTGCTCTTTACCCAATACGGAGTATCTGGTTTTTCAATTCTGAATCTGAGTGCACGCGTAGTGCCCCATTTAGATAAGGGGCCAGTGGAGCTAAATATAAACCTCTTCCCTGGGCGAAGCGCTGAAGAGGTTAGTGAACAATTAAAGGTGCGCTGGCAACACAATCCCCACCGGTCGTTGGCAATGAGTTTTACGGGTTTGCTCAATGCAAAATTAGTGCGTCATTTTCTCGATCATTTTGGCTTTTCATCAGAGGCAACTGTAGCGGCAGTTGGCGAGACGGAGCGTTGGCGCTTGGCGCAAAAACTAACGAATTGGAAGATTTCAGTGCACAGTCCGCGCGATTTTGATTATGCAGAAGTTACGATAGGCGGAGTGGGGGTGGATGCAGTGAATGCACATACATTGGAGTCTTATATCGTACCTGGACTCTATTTCGCCGGAGAGATGCTCGATGTGCATGGGGATCTCGGGGGCTATAATTTTCAGTGGGCATGGGCAAGTGGTCACCTTGCAGGCAAGGGGTTGATAAGCTGAGTTCGTTGACAGCGATGATCAAGCCAAGTAGAATCAGAATAAAATGAATGCAAATCGAGATATTGTAGGCCTTGTTCTGGCCGCTGGTTTGTCGACGCGGATGGGGCGACTAAAACAACTATTACCCATTGCCGGGTGTCCGATTGTATGTAAAGTGGCTGAGGTAATGCGCAGTAGACTAAATCGCGTTGTAGTTGTACTGGGCCATCGCGCAGAAGATGTGGCTGCAGCACTGAGCGGGAGTCGCGTAGAGTGTGTGGTCAATGATCGCTATCGAGAAGGCATGCTTAGTTCTGTGCAGTGTGGGTTAAAAACCATTGGTCACGAGCAAGGTTTCGCCTTGAGCCTAGGTGATCAGCCTTCGCTACAACCAGAGACTGTCGATGCCGTTCTCGCCGCTTGGGCAGGTTCGGATAAGGGGATTGTTTTACCCACTTACAATGGTAAACGTGGACACCCCGTTATAATTGGGCGCCAATATGTGGCGAAGATAATGGCCTTAGGTGAAGGCGTTGGTTTGAATAAGGTGACGCGTGGTTTTCCCGATGATACGCTAGAGTTAGCACTCGACGCACCTGAAATATTGGAAGATATGGATACGCCAGCGGACTATGAGAGGGAGTTGATGCGCCAGCAAAAGGGGGCGGGGTAAAATGAAAGATGTATTGCAGGTAATTTCTGAGCAGGCGGACAGTGGGCTCTCTGTCGCCTTGGCTTCTCTCGTGTGGAGCACGGGGTCGATTCCCATGAGCGATCGCGCCAAGATGCTCGTGCTCGCCGGGGGGGAATTGGTAGGGACTATTGGCGGGGGTTGTTTGGAGGCTGAGGTATATGCAGCTGGGCGGGAAGTGTTGGACAAAGGCATTCCCTGTGATATGCGCTATACGATGACTGAAAAACAAGCCGGAGAAAGTGGCCTCAACTGCGGTGGGACCGTGCGCATATACACCGAGCTCGTTACACCTGCAGTTGCCGAAGTGTTTTATCAACCGATCGCAGAGGCGCAGCGTCAACGCCAGGGGTGCGTTTTAGTCACGCGTTTAAATAGCGGCGATCGCATACTATTTGCAGCAGATGGGCAGGTGTGGGCTCAATGCGGACAAGGGGGTTGGGAAGAATGGGCTTGGGGGCAAATCGGCGATGTGCTAGCCAAAGGGAGAGGGCGGCTTTGTGTTCGTGAGGACTTAGGGGGTGACGGCTTGGGGAATGAATTTTTTATTGAACCTTTTTTGCCTCCGCCCGTTCTCTTTTTATTTGGGGGGGGGCATGTTGGCGGTCAAGTCTGTGCGCTTGCTAAGAATGTGGGGTTTCGCGTAGTGCTCATCGACGATCGTCCCGCCTTTGCCAATACGGGTCGGCATCCGGGTGCTGACGAATGTATCGCGGGGGATATCGCCGATATATTTCCATCCCTCCCCATCGACGAACAGTCCTATATCCTAGCGCTTACGCGTGGGCATCAATACGATGAGTTGGTCATTGAGAGAGCCATTGAAACCGCCGCTTGTTATATCGGAATGCTGGGCAGTGAGAGAAAAAAACTAGTGCTGTGGAAGCGGATTGAAGGGCGCGGTGGCAGTCGAGAGAAATTAGACCGGGTTTATGCGCCAATTGGTGCCAATATTGGCGCTGATACGCCAGAGGAGATCGCCGTGAGTGTGCTGGCCGAATTGGTCAAAGTGCGGCGTGGAGTGCGCAAGGCGTGGAAAACAAAACGCGTAGAAGGGGTTGTTGTTTAATGGTGGAAGATGGCTCATTGCGTTATGCGGCTGCGGCCTGCCAGGTCGACCAAGCCAATCCCGAGCGCCGAGAAGAGATTAAAGGCAATGCGGAACGCATGCTCGAGATGGTCGATATGGCGGTGCAAGGCTATGCGCCGTTTATGGATGTGCGCCTAGTCGTTTTTCCAGAGTTCGGCCATGCTGCACCGATTTATCAAACGGCAAAGGCCCTGTTAAAACACTTAACAGTCCCCATACCAAACGAGTACACGCAATGGTATGAAAACAAGGCGCGCGAGTTAAATATTTATATACAGACGGCTACTTTCCTAGAAGAAGATCCGCTCTGGCCAGGAAAGGTTTTTAATACGACGTGCTTGATCGGTCCAGAAGGCATCCTCTATAAGTATCGCAAGGTAAATCCGTGGATTCCCTGGGAGGTTCACGCTAGTCCTCACGATCTTGAGGGATATGCCGAGGACCCATTCCCCGTTGCCCGTACTCCCATAGGCAATATTGGCGCGGCTATCTGCTACGATTGGTTCTTTCCCGAGACTTTGCGACAACTCACTGCCAATGGAGCAGAGGTACTTTTGCGAGTATCAGCTTATATGGATCCTTGGGGAGCTACGCCTCCGATGGATTGGTGGACTACGATCAATCGCTGCAGGGCTTTGGAAAATATGTCCTACGTCGTAGCTGCCAACCAAGGTGCATCATTGGCAAATTATGCACCCTTTTCATGGCCGGGCGGCAGTATGGTGATAGATTTTGACGGTCGAATTCTCGCCCAAGCAGATCCGGGGCCAGGTGAAAAAATAGTCGTTGCGCCGATAGATATTGCCGCACTCCGCTACGAGAGAAAACGTCGAGCGGGGCACCAACCATTGGCCCATTTACGCAGTGAGATGTACCCGCTTTATGAGGAATCCTATTTCCCGCAGGGGCGTTTTACACACGCAGAGGATCATACGGTGGATATGAACCAGAAAAATATCGATAGTGTCCAGCGAGATCGCGAAGAGTAGGCGAGGTGGTTATTATGGGCACAAATACTTCCCCAAGGTGGCGGGTCAGCGAACTGCCACCTTCTATGTGAGTTGGGCTCTATGAAGCGGTTTTCCGACAAACAAATTCGGCGAATTGTTGGCAAATATAGCGTAGTGGAAAACCAATGGTCACTAGCTGACGGGATCGAAATCGATTTAGTTGAAGTGTCGGATAGATATGACTTGCTCGATCGCATGATTGAACAAGAGGGGCGCATGGTGCGCGTCGAACGCTTCCCCTATTGGGCGGAGATCTGGCCCGCCTCTCTCGCTTTGGCCAATTGGATGTGTGTAAATAAGCTGCCCATACCGAGAGGTTGGACGCGAGAGTTGGGGTGTGGACTGGGGTTGCTTGGGATCGTTATGGCCAAATTGGGTTGGAAAATTGAAGCGTCGGATTACGTCGAAGATGCGCTTGTTTTTGCCGCTCACAACGCCCAAAAAAACCGGGTCACCGACTTGCATCGCGTTTCTTATTTGGATTGGAGCAACCCTGTTGGCAAGGTCTGCGAGTGTCTGGTTGCCTCCGACGTCGTCTACGAAAAGAAGAATCACGTATACCTGAACCGCGTGCTGCGCACTTTGCTCGCGCCGGGGGGGCGCTTTTATCTGAGCGATCCAAAACGGCGGCCCGCTAAGCGCTTTGTCGCCATGTTAGTAAAACAGCAGTATACACACGAAGTCGAAACGATAACTCAGGCTTTGGGGTCGGTCGAATACAACGTCGACATTCACACCTTTACAAAGGGCCCGAGTTAAGCTCCTTGCAAAAGGCCTAGGTGGGCGAGCGTTGAATTTGCCAAGGCAGACAGGTCGTATCCACCCTCGAGGACGGATACGAGTCGGCCCGAACAGCTGCTGGAGGCGAGATCGAGTACCATCTCAGTTAGCGCCCTAAACCCGTCTTCGCTCATATTGACCTGCCCCAATGGGTCGTCTCTATGGGCATCAAACCCCGCAGAGATCAGAACGAATTCAGGTTGGAAGTCGCGTAGGCGGGGTATTGCGGTGTGGCGAAAGTGATCGATATAAGTCGAATCGCCGCTTCCAGCCGCTACGGGGATATTCAGGGTGAATCCCTCGCCAGCGCCCTTACCGCACTCTTGCGCCGAACCGCTACCAGGATAATGCGGAAATTGGTGTATACTGAAAAAAAACACCGAGGGATCCGCCTCAAAGCTGTGTTGAGTGCCGTTGCCATGATGCACGTCCCAATCTACGATCGCTATGCGCTTAAGCCCGTAGTGCTGTTTAAGGTAGCGGGCTCCAATGGCGACGTTGTTATAAAAACAAAAGCCCATCGCACGGTCGTACTCGGCGTGATGACCGGGGGGGCGCACGGCGCAGAATGCGTTTTCCGCTTGGTTTAGCATTACGCAGTCTATGGCTTGAGTGATAGCCCCTGCCGCTAGGCTTACAATCCGTGGAGTTTCAGCGCAGGCCATGGTATCGGCAGAAACGAGAGTCGGGCTAGAAAGAGCTCCCAGTGATTCAACCCAGTCTAAATGACTCAAGGAATGGTTTAGCTGGGTTATATCTCTCGAAATTTCTTTTGCTTTAATTCTAATTAGGGATTTTGTAAGAGTGCTTTGCTCTATTTTGTTAATGAGATGAGTAATGCGGTCTGGGCGTTCGGGGTGGCCGCTTCCTACGTCGTGAAGGCTAAAATCCTCGTGTTGAACTAAGGCCGTGCGCGCCATAACTAAACTCTGGTTTTCTAGGTGGGAAAACAGGCCGCAATCGCCTGTTGGCCCAGTCGTCGAATATCGTCGGCAATACTTCTATCTTCGAGGTCAGAGGAGCTATACCAGCGCATTTTGCTGGCTTCTCTAGGGTTTATACGTGGCATGCCGTCTTTTATGCGGGCAAAATAAATTAGGTCAATGTGTTGGTGGCCTTCACTGATATCTTCCAAAAGTATACATACAGGAGTATGCAAGACTTTAACATTGTTCAACTGGTGCTGTGCTCCCAATAATTCTACGTCGAGGCCCGTTTCTTCCTTGACTTCGCGCAGCGCAGCCTCTTCGGGGAGCTCATTTTTTTCTATGTGACCACCCGGAGGGAGCCAGGCCTCTATTTTCTTGTGCCAAAGTAACAACGTGCAACTATTTTTAACAATAAATGTCGTAGCAGTAAAATCGCGAGTATATGTGGACAAAATGCCTATTGTTTCCTTGTTGATAAGTCTTCTTATCAGATAGAAGTTAAGAAAAAACTCACAAGCTACCCATAGCTGCCGATGAGATAATATAGGCACATCCAAGGTGGGGAGAAAAGTTCTTGACAGGCCCATGCCACGGGAACTATACTAGCTCTCTCAATTATCAATATGTTAGACTCGACAATCAAAGTGAAGAAAGCCCGTGCCTCAGTCCCGTCTTTCCACCTGGTTTTCCAACATTACATCAAGAGGAAACGAGATGAGCACAGAGCTCGTCGTGGATAGAAAACCAGTATCCGATACGATTGTTCTCGACGCAGAAGCGCCGCAGAAAACCATCTGGCCGATTGCCGGTGGGAAGGGAGGGACGGGTAAGTCTACTCTAACGGCTAATATTGGCGTCGGTTTAGCACTATTAGGCTATAAAGTAATATTGGTGGATGGTGATTTGGGAGGGGCTGATTTACACCTTTTCTTTGATCAGATTGCTCCTGCCCGCAGTTTGAGCCATTTTCTGACCAAAGAGGCCAGTTCACTTAAGGAAGTTTTACTGCCGACTCCTAGTGAAAATTTGAAGCTAATATGCGGTGGTAACGAGATGATTGGACTTGCCAACCTTCCCTATATGGTTAAAGAGAAGCTCGTGCGGCATATTATGACCCTAGACGCCGATTATGTGCTTATTGATTTGGGGGCGGGCACGTCTTTTAATACGTTGGACTTTTTTTCTTTGTCGAATGAAGGCTTGATCGTCTGTACTCCAGAGCCGCATGCTCGTGTCGATGCCTATGGTTTTATAAAGAATACCGTTTACCGCAAACTGAGACGGCAGTTTTCTAAGTCCGACGAGGTCAAGGAGGCCATAGAGCATTTTGCTCGCAAAGAAGGTCGTAAGAGTGGGCGCATTAGCGAATTGTTGCTACATATAAAAGAAGTCAATTCTGTTGCTGGAGATGAGGCGGCGGATATGCTGGCAGATTATAAACCCCGCCTATTGCTCAATCGGGTGCGCAACAAGCGTCAATTAGAAGAGGGGCAACGTTTTATTAGCCTGGTAAAAGAGTATTTATCAACGGAAATGCAGTATATCGGTTATGTGCGCAGCGATACTAAAATACTCGATGCTTGCGAGCGTCGCCGCCCAATTATGATAGACAACCCCAAGGCACCGGCGGCGCGCGACTTGTGCAATGTTCTAATGAAGGGTTTGAAGATTAAGGACCGTTTGCATCGCTTCGATGCTGAAAACTGTCGTAAAATGGCCGATGTCGCAAAATCGGAAGCCAAGTTCTGGTAAGTTCCCGCTACGAGCCCAGCGCATATATCGTGTTGGTGCCATACCCCCATTCCCCAACTGTGCTACTATCTCGTGTCCACTTCTTGGTATAGGGGGTCTATAGGTGATCGGTTGGCTATGCGTTGGTTGCATAAGACGCCAGAGTCGCCGCCTTCCCTCGATATTTTTAGCGAACTAAAATCCGCACAAAAAATACTCATAGTTCCGAGTGATAGAGTCGGTGGCCTATTTTTATCTGGTCCGGCCTACAAGTTGATTCGCCAAGCCTACCCCCAAGCGCATATTAGCCTGTTAGTAGATAGTGCCCAGGCTAATATGGCTCGACAAATACCCTTTGTAGACGAGGTGTCTAGCGCTGAATTGGGCAAACCCATTTGGTCAGGTGCTTTCAAAGCGGTGGGTGCAGCTTTGACGGATGAGAAATTTGACCTCGCCTTTTGCATGGGATCAGATTGTAGTTTTCGTCTCGCTCAGCTGTTTGCCGTTTGTGGAGCCCGTATCCGGGTGGGGTTCGGACGCGGTGGAATTCACCCATTTAATATTGAGATTAAATTGACTGAGGGCAGCCGCTACGAGGTGGCCTGCTATTATAGCATGCTCGGGTTATTGGGGTTGGGCGGAGAGGCCGAACTTGTCTGGCAATTGGCTGCGGATAATGCGGAACAGGTGCGCACTCGCTATCTCGGCGAAGACGGTGCGCAAATAATAGGGGTTGATCTCGGACGGGGGGCAGGGCGGGGCTTGACGCGGCGTCAACTTGAAGATATCGTCGGTCGTATTGTCGAACGCGGGTTTCGGGCTCTGCTGTTTTTTTCACTCGCGGAGCGCAAGCAGGTAAACTATCTTAAGGAGACATACGGCAATAGGGTGGTCCTTTTTGAACAAGAGGATTTGTTGACAGCAGCAGCCCTGTTGCAGAGTGCTAAAGCGCTGATCTCCTGTAATACCGATTTACTGCATTTGGCCGTATCGTTAAAAATTCCCACTGTCGGCATTTTTGAAGAAGATCCGGGGCGATGGATTGCGGCGGATAATGCTGCTGTCGAGACTGTGTATCAAGCCGATTTGCGCGCGCTAAGTATATCTCAGATCGTTGATGCATTAGATGGTCACCTGCGCGGAAGATAAACAAATAATATCCCTATAGGGGAGAGAACTGGTAGATGGTAGCCGTAAAAGGAGTTGACAATGGAAACTGAGATGGTCGAACCTGACCGAACTATAATGATTGTTTCGATCATCGGTTTGGTCGTTATATGGGGCAGTTTCTTCTATCATAAGTTTGTCCAAGGCGGCAATGAGGGAACTCCTGAGACCGATGGTGAATTGAGCGTAGTTTCACCTGTTGAGACGGAAACTGTAGCAAGAGAAGAGACCGTGCCCGTGACTGAACCTCGGGGTAAGAAGAATAAAGCAAAAAGAAAAAAGCGCTAAAAAACGCAGTAGCAGGGGATGGATAGGAAATTATGGCAACGGAAGTAGTTATGCCCAAATTGGGGCTCACCATGGAGACTGGAACCATTGGAGCCTGGTTAGTCGAGGAGGGGGCGGATGTAGTCAAGGGGCAGCCCTTGCTCGAAATCATCACCGACAAGGTTACGATGGAGGTCGAGGCACAGGTCGACGGCAAACTTCTCAAAATCCTCGAGTCGGCCAATAGCGAAGTGGCCGTTTCCCAGGTGATTGGTTTGCTCGGTGCCGAAGGTGAGGACATTGGTGAGTACGGTGCAAATGATAAGGTTGAAGATCCTAGCCCGACCACCAATTTGTCGCCGACCCCTGCGGTATCTTCACCCAGTGCAAGCGATTCTGGGGTGCAAAGGTCCAGACAGAGGGCGTCACCCAAGGCGAGGAAGATAGCGGCTGAACGCGGGGTGGATTTGAAGGATGTGCAGGGAACTGGAGCCAGCGGACGCATTGTAAGCTCTGATATTCTCGCCATACCTGCACCGGCTAAGGAATTGGCTGTCGTTCCGACTATACCAGCCGTCCAGTCGACCTTGGCGGATGGAGTGTTGACGCCAGCAGAACGAGTGGCTGCCCAACGCCTGACGGCCAGTTACCAACAGATACCCCATATCCACGTTTCGATGGATGTTTCAGCCGTGTGGCTTGGTCAGTTTCGCCAGGGGTATAGCCTCGAAGGCAAGATTGTTTCTTATAATGACCTTATTGTTAAGGCCACTGCGCGTGCTTTAGTCGATTTTCCCAGAGTAAATAGCCTCTACCAAGACGGTGGTTATAGCCCGTCAAAAGAAGCCCATATTGGCATTGCAGTGGCGGCGCCCAGTGGACTTATGGTCCCCGTTATTCGCGGGGTTGAACAAAAGACGATCGAACAAATTGCCACTGAATCTACGCAGTTTATAGACCGTGCGCGCCAGGGGAAATTGATGGTTGATGATATGGCGAATGGCACATTTACTATTTCGAATTTGGGCATGTTTGGCGTTTCACAGTTTACCGCAATAATAAATCCACCACAGGTTGCGATATTGGCCGTTGGCGCCATAGAAAAACGCGTTATAGCCGTGCAGGGGGATGCCTTCGCCGTCCGCCCGCAAATGACACTAACATTAGCTGCTGACCATCGAGTCGTAGATGGAGCCCTTGCCGCACGTTTCTTAAAACGGCTGAAGGAAATTCTCGAAACACCTGGTCTTTTGGGCTGAGCCCAAGGCCGCAATGACATATCTTGCCTGAAGACCGCCTGCAAATAATTCGCGACCTCGTGCGCGCCACCTATGCAGATCGCCGCGTGGTCACACGCTATGCCCATATTGGTCTGTGGCCCGCTGAAGAAACTCTTGTTCTCGAATACGTCCCCGATGATGCTCGCCTATTGGATATTGGTTGTGGCGCAGGTCGCACCAGTGTGCCGTTGGCCGAAATGGGCCTAGAGGTAGTTGGAATCGATCTCAGTCCAGCTATGGTCGAAGTTGCCCGAGAGATGGCACAGGCATGTGAGGTTGATATCGACTTTTCTGCAATGGATGCCATGAATCTCGAGTTTGCAGACGCTAGTTTTGATGTGGCACTCTTCTCTTATAACGGTCTAGAACTATTGCCCGGTCGAGAAGGTAAGCTGCGTGTAATGAGCGAAGTTTATCGAGTTCTCAAGCCCGGGGGGTGCTTTATTTTTTCCTCCCACTCGCCTTTTGCCATTAACGAGTTTGTCCCCTTGCGCCTTCGTACTTTCTTTAAATTTCTTCTCGGACAGCTATTGGGCTTGCCGGTAAAAGAGAGGGAATTGGGAGAACGGTTTAGCAACCACGAGGATGAGGAGGTGAAATACCTGCAAATTCTACCGCCCTCTACCTTATTGAGGATGCTGCGGGAGTGTGGGTTTGAGATCGTCGATTTTAACACGCGCAAACGGATCGAAAACCGCAGGGAATGGAGCTGGATGGGTGTGTTTGAAGACTGTGAGCGCATGTATGTAGCGCGAAAAACTGAGGATTTAGCGATAGCTGCCGATCTATAATAAACGGAGGCAGGGATTTATGCATTCTGATCGCTCCCTTAGTGGGGAAGCCATAGATTACTTCGTGCAGGAAGGGTATCTCATCTCTAGCGAACCCTTTGCTGCCGAGCAGATTGCTCAATTATTGGATGCTCTCGATGAGCCCGATGGAGGAGCTTATCCCTTTGCCACTTTAGGTGATTATCTACCTTGACCTTGGCTACCCTACCCGTTATCTTCATTTCCTAGTTATAATCTATCCCAACTTTTTTTGTTTCAACCTTTTACGGCTTCTTCTTTTGCTGCCATTGTCTGTTGGTGTGCGAAAGAAGTCGGATGCTATAGTATGAAATTTGAAAAGAAGACGCAGCTTTCTATCGCGTATGCTATTTTAACGCTTCTGCTCCTACTCAGCCTGCAAAACTATTTTGAAAACCAGGTTGATAATGTGCCATATAGCCAGTTTCGGCAATGGGTGGAAGAAGGACTGGTAACGGAGTGTACGGTTGGCAGTGAATTCATACGGGGTAAGGTGCTGACAGCAGGTGCTGAACGCAGCTTTGTCACTTCACGGGTGGATGATTCCGGCTTAGTTGAGTTATTGGAAAAGAACCAGGTTCGCTTTTCAGGACAAGTTGAGAACACGTGGTTTACAACGCTGTTATCCTGGATCTTACCGGCGGTTATTTTTGTCGGCATATGGATGTTCATGGCCAAACGCATGGGTGGGGGTGGGGGTGGGTTGATGTCCATCGGCAAGAGCAAGGCCAAAGTCTATATGGAGAAAGGTACTGGAATTACCTTTGCCGATGTAGCTGGTATTGATGAAGCGAAAGAAGAGCTTGAGGAAATCGTTGATTTTTTGCGTACACCTGAGCGATTCCAAGCGTTGGGAGGACGGATTCCACGTGGCGTTCTGCTCGTCGGTTCGCCCGGAACCGGTAAGACG
>Ga0055584_100003107_pt1 | contig 16412 bp, 8 predicted proteins | sample OSDHelmetaG_FD_58716 | JGI IMG/M metagenome (GOLD analysis project Ga0055584, IMG submission 58716) | Pelagic marine sediment microbial communities from the LTER site Helgoland, North Sea, for post-phytoplankton bloom and carbon turnover... | ecosystem: Environmental > Aquatic > Marine >... | reverse complement strand
TTGTTTGTCCCACATACTCTGTTGCCGACCATGTTTGTGCATCAATTTCACGTTCACCTTTGCTAGTATCTCCCAAAGGTTGTTTGAAGTATTCTGTATCAATAAATAATGATATGGAATGTTGCCCTTTGACTCTGCCTGAGAATTGTATTAGTGAGTAAAGTTCTTTTATAGTGGGGACTCTCCAATCTGTATATCCTCCGAGTTTTGATTGCTCTGCTTTTGTAAATGCCTGTTCGTAGGTCATTTTGTTACCCATATCTTTTTCCCACATTAAACCTGTAACATTATCTGTTATTGTTCCATCACCATTGTCGGTATATGAGGGTTGATTGCCATCATAGTTTGCGTCCTGACCGTAATATGGCTGACCTTTTTTGGGTTCTGAAATTTTTGTTTTGTCGCTATAGAATTCTTTAACCCCGGTATCTACTATGGGATAAGTTATTTGCCCTTTTACTGCAGAAATAACTGTTGCAAATACAACAAGTGTTAGAAATAGTTTTTTTATAAGTTTCATCATCTCTTTTGCGTTTTAGAAATTAATCTGTTACAAAGGAGATAATTGTATTTCTTAAATAAAAGTGCTATCAACAGATAATACCATTCAATCAATGAAAACAGATTGATGATATTTTTTTGTGATAATTTCTATTTGTAGAATCTGGTATTAATAAATTCCATAAACTTGTTTAGGTAAGTATCGCTCACTACAATAAATTCTTTACTGTTGTATATGATGCGATTGTGTTCTACGGTCACTATATGGTTGAGATTGACAATATAAGAGCGGTGAATACGCATGAAGTTTGACTTTGGTAATATATCTTCTATGTTCTTTAATCTTATTAGTGTCTTTACAGGATCACTATTTATTAAGTTTATATTTACATATTCTTTTTGTGCTTCAATATATTTTATGTCGTTAAAATTTACTCTTATATGTCTTTGTCCTGATTTTATAAAAAGGTAGTCGTCGGTATTTTTTATTTCAGTTTTAAGCAGTCTTTCTTTATTTATAAAATCATTAGCTTTTATTACAGCTTGTAAAAAGTTTTCGTACTCAATTGGCTTTAGTAAATAATCTATTGCATTTACTTTATATCCATCTATAGCATATTGGCTATGGGCTGTGGTGAAGATTATTTTTGGAGGGTTTTCCAGTGATTTTGCAAGTTCTATTCCATTGATATCGGGCATGTTAATATCTAAAAAAATCAAATCTGCAGAATTTGTTCTAAGATATTCATTTACCATTAATGCATTTGAAAATTTTCCCCTTAACTGAAGAAAGGGAGTTTTTTCTATATATGAAATTATTTGTCTGAGAGCTAAAGGTTCATCATCTACAGCTATACAGGTTATCATACCGGAATTTTAATAGTTGATTTAAAAATATTTTGGGTTTTAGTACATGTAAATGTATAATTGTTATTGTAAAGCAATTTAAGACGTTTTTCGGTGTTTTTAATTCCTATTCCTGATTTATTTTGTGATTTTTTTTTGTTGTGCATACTATTTTCTATAGTAAATTCAAGTTCATTTTTCTTAATGAACAGATTAATATGTACAAAAGATTCTTTTTCGTAGCTTATTCCATATTTGAAGGCATTCTCAAGGATGTTTGTAAATAGTAAAGGAGGAATTGCTATATTGGGAAGTTGTTGAGGTAAATTAAATTGTATATCTACATCTTCGCAAAAGCGTAACTTCATAAGCTCTATATAGCTACTTATAAATTTGATTTCTTTGTTAATTGGGGAAGGGTTTTTATCACTTTCATACAATAAGTGCCGCATTAATACAGAAAGTTTTGCTACAGAGTGTTTAGCTTCTTTTGTATCAAAATCAATTAACGAATGAATATTGTTTAAGGTGTTCATTAAAAAATGCGGACTAATTTGATTTCGTAAAAAAGCAAGTTCATTTTTTACATTTTCTTTTTCTATTTCTGCTTTTTGTTGTAAGGTTTGTGCCCAATTAACCGAGACTTTCATACCTGTATCAAAACCAACTAACAAAATAGATAGTAATATTAAGTTTATATAGGGAGGAGTTGTGGCATTGGGGAGATCTTGTTTGAACGGACTCCTTTGTTTATTAGCCTTTTTGGAGTCGGGGAATTGCAATGAGGGTTTTAGGTGTGCTACCTGCGGGCTTTTGGGGCTTAACTGCTCTCTAATTGTTATTGAACCAAACACAGTTAGTGAAATTACTATGATTACTGAAAGTATATATAAACCTAGGCGTGATTTGAACAGAAACTTTGGAATTAAAATGCATCTGTTAATGCAAAAGATAATAAGAAGGGGGAGATAATCAATGCAAACACCGGAAATTACCTTCCAGTTTATTGCATGTTTATTAATCCACTGAAAAAATATTGGGGCTGAGAATAGTAATATCCAGAAGAATGAGATAAAGATTATTTCAAATAATTTATGATTTTGTTTATTTAATATTCTTGCATTCATATTTGTTTTTTTGACTCTGTTAAAATCAGAGTCAAAAAAACAACTACTATAGTTAGAATTCAAGTTTTTTCAATATAAATGCTGTTTCAGTCAACAGAAAAATGCAGTTGGTAAAGGTTTAGTATTCCTTTTGGTAGCGTGAGCTTTCTCTAATTTGCATGATATATTTTCACAAATTTATATGCCTTCCCCCTTTGAATTAGTTAAAGAATGAAAAAGAGTGTTGAAAAAAGTAATACCTTTGGTGAGATGTATTGTAGACTTTATAAATAGACTTTATGAGTAGATTAGCATTTATATTTCTCTTATTTTTTCTTTTGCCCGATACTGTATTCCCGTATAAATACCTCCCAATTCTAACTTCGTATGACAAAATGGATTATTATGCTGGACGTCAAAATTGGGATGTTGATATTGATAGTTATGGTATAGTATATTTTGGAAACTCAGAGGGTTTATTATATAATGTTTATGGTCAGTGGAACTTAAAGCCATTAAATGATAGCAGTGCTGTGCGATCTGTTTTTGTAAAGAATGATACTATTTGGGTAGGAGGTGCTGAATTTGGATTTTTTGCAAGAGATAATGAAATGCAATTACAATATAATAGAGTAGGAGATTTTAAGGGAGGATTGGTATGGAATATTTTAATGCATGACCAAAACATTGTTTTTCATTCTGAATTTGCAATTAAATACTATAATCCAACAACTAAAGAAATTGTTAATGTGTCAATTGATAAAGGGCTTTGGGCTTTAACAGAGTGGGATGATAGAATATGGCTTATGCGTAGAGATGGTCATTTGGGGTATATGAATGATACTGTTTTTTACGATGTTACAACATTTAATGCAGGCATTAACAATGAGGTTCGTAAACTATTTGTTCATAACAACCAATTATATATTTTGGTGTTAGACGGGCGTTTGTTTTCATTTGATGGTGAGTTGGTAAAGGAGGTACAACTTCCTAAAAGCATTGAAAAACGTAGGATTTTTACTGCTATTAGTTACAATGAGCACTCTTATTGCTTAGGCACTATTTCAGATGGGTTTATCCAAATTAGTAGTGATACACACCAGGTTATTAGAAAGGTGAGTGCTGAAGACGGATTGATAGACAATACTGTTTTGGCAATGAAAAAAGATGAGATGGGGAATGTTTGGTTGGGATTGGATTATGGTTTGGCTAAAATAGAACTTCAAAATTCGATAAACAGTATTTTTAATAAAGGTGCTACTTATTTTGTTAAGAATTACGATAGGGGTGTTTATCTGGCAACAAATAAAGGTGTTTATTTTTCGGATACAACTGACGACTTTATGCTGGTTGATAATAGTGCGGGACAAGTCTGGCGTATTAAAGAAGATCAGGGGCAATTGATCGCTTGTCATAATAATGGTTTGTTACTGCTTGAAAATAATACAAGTAGATTTATTTTTTCAGGCTATGGGGTAACCGATTTTTCGCGTTTTGGGAATAGTAATTTTTATTTGTTATCAACTTATGATGGTCTAATGTTTTTTGAAAGAAAACCCTATGGGTTTGAATTGAAATATAACTTAAATATATGGGGCAATCCTATTTGTGAATATGATAAGGCAAATGAGTGCATGTGGGTTCAGAGTAGTACCGCTGGTTTATTGCAATTTAAATTAAATGAAGATAATACTCTTGATGGCAGTAATATTAATGGGATAAAACATTTGTTTGTAACAGATTATGGATTTGTTTTTTACAATGGAGAATATCTTTTAGAATATAAAGATGGTATGATGCATAAACTAGATCAGGGTATTTTTGAAAATGCAAAAGGTGCGGGTATTCAAGCTTTAGATATCAGTAAGGATGCAACACATATAGCCAGTGTTCAAAATAATAAAGTATGCCTTACTGTTAGTTTGCCTGATGGAAATTTTCATTCATATGACAATACATTTTCTTCTATTGGAAACAATCTTTTAGACGAGTATAGCTTTATAGATTTAAACAATGATGAATTACGTATAGCTACCGATAGGGGAGTAACTGTTTTTAATATGAGTTTTAAGAGTCCTTCTTTATTGGTAGATAAAAAGCCTGTTATTAGCTCAGTGGATATTAGTGAGAATAATGAAGTAATTAATCATTTGCATTATCCTTTCAAGGATAATAGTATCGCTTTGTCGGCAGGAAAGAAAGATATTGAATTTCGTTTTGGTTATCCTGCTCAAGCCTATGATGTAGTTGAATATCGTTGGAGGCTTGATCCTTATGATGGAGATTGGTCAGATTGGAGTAGTGAGGTTGATAGAAAAAATTATACTAAACTAAATGGAGGCATTTATAAGTTTCAATTACAGAGTAGATTAAATAATAATAAAATAGAAACCAGTGAAATTATTATAGAAGTTGAAGATTTATGGTATCAGACAGGTTGGGTTGTAGTACCCTTTATACTTGTTTTGGTTTTAAGTATTGCTGTTACTGTGATTTTTATGTCGCGTCGACATCAAAAAAAGATAGGTGAGGAGAAAAAACGCCATAAACAAAAGGTTATGGAGAAAAATATTCATTTGAAAAATGAACAATTACTTCAATATATAGAAATTATAAGTCATAAAAATCAATTCTTAAATGAGGTGCGTCAGGGACTTGAGCGTATGCGAAATTCGGAGGCTCAGCATTGGGTTAATAAAATTACTAACGAAGTAAACCATGAGAAAAAGGAATTTTTGTTTCATAAGATTTTCTCAGAATTGCATCAGGATTTTATTTCAAGGATAACAGAGAAATACCCTTCTTTAACTTCTAATGATATTCGCATGCTGTCATTTATACGTGTTAATCTAGATAATAAAGAGATTGCAAATCTTATGAATATTTCATTGAGGAGTATGGATACCAATAGATATCGTCTTAGAAAAAAATTAAAATTGGAAAGAGAGGTTGATTTAAATCAATTTATTCGGGATTTTTAGCGTTGGTGGCTTTGAGTCTGTAATATTCTGTGTTTTAGTTTATTGATTGTTTTTGTTGTGTTATTTTAGATTAAAAAAAATAGATTGTTGAGTTTATGTCAACGTCTAAATGTTTGTTTCATGTATTTACTGTATTATTCTTACAGAAGGAAATTATAACATTTTTTTAGTCATAATAACAGAAGATAACATAAGTATGAAACTAAAAGTTATATTACAATCGATAGCACTAAGCTTTATTGGTTTAGCTTACTATAGCTGTACAGGTTTAAATGAAGATACAGTTGATCGTATTCCTTTTGTTGAGAATCTTATTCGGGAAATGAGTGTTGAAGAGAAAGTGGGACAAACAGCACAGGTTACTTTGGATGCTTTTACTAAGGGAGACAATATTTATACCAGTTATGAACCTATTGAATTAGAAGGGGCTTTGCTTCAGAAAGCAATACATGATTATCATTTGGGTTCGATATTAAATACTGCTAACAATAAGGCTTTATCTGTTGATACGTGGCATAATTTGATTGATAGTATTCAGTCGTGTGCGGCAAAATCAGCTACTTCTATACCTGTTTTATATGGTATAGACGCTATACATGGTGCTACCTATACTGCCGGTGCTACATTGTTTCCGCAGCAAATAGCTCAAGCTGCTACCTGGAACAGAGATTTAGTATATGATGCAGCAAGAGTGACTGCATACGAGACACGTGCTTCTTCGATAAAGTGGACTTTTTCTCCAGTGCTTGATTTAGGTAGAGATGCTCGTTGGGCACGTATGTGGGAAACTTATGGGGAAGATCCTTATTTGTGTGCTGAACTTGGAGTTCAGGCCGTTAAAGGTTATCAGGGTGAAAATATGAATTCTGACAGCACAGTTGCTGCCTGTTTAAAACACTTTGTCGGATATGCTTCAAATTCAGGAAAAGATCGAACTCCCGTTGAACTCTCAAATACTACTTTGCGTGAATATTATTTGCCTGCTTTTCAGGCATCTGTTGATGCAGGAGCCGCTTCTGTTATGATTAATTCTGGTATAATTAATGGGGTGCCAGTACATGCCAGTTATGAAATATTAACAGAGTTGCTGAAAAATGAAATGGGTTTTAATGGCTTAGTTGTTACTGATTGGGCAGATATTGAAAACCTTTATAACAGGGATAAGGTTGCCTCTTCTCATAAAGAGGCAATAAAAATGGCTATAAATGCCGGTATAGATATGTCTATGATACCTTATGATTATGAAAGGTATTGTGATTTATTTGTAGATCTTGTTAATGAAGGTGAAATTTCTATGGAAAGGCTTGATGATGCTGTTCGTCGTATATTAAATCTAAAATATAGGTTGGGTCTTTTTGATGATGTTTCAAATAATCAAAATAATTATTCAAAATTTGGAAGTGATGATTTTATAGCTAAGGCATATAATACTGCAGCAGAGGCTATTACCTTACTTAAAAATACTGATAATATTTTGCCTCTTAAAAAGGGGGTAAAAATATTGGTTAGCGGACCAAATGCTAATAGTATGCGAACTGTAAATGGAGGTTGGTCTTATTCATGGCAGGGTGAAAAAGTGGAGCTTTTTGCTCAGGAATACAATACTATTTTTGAGTCACTACAAAATAAGTTTGGAAAAGATAGGGTGCAATATGTTGCAGGTGTTGAGTATTTTATGGATGGGGTTTATCATAATGAGCATAATGTAAATATTAAAGAGGCTGTAGATGCTGCTAAAGATGCAGATGTTATAGTTTTATGTCTGGGTGAGAATAGTTATACTGAAAAGCCGGGTGATTTGCATGATCTTATGATTTCTGAAAATCAAGAGGAACTTGCATTGGCACTTGCAAAGACAGGTAAGCCAATGATTCTCGTGTTGAATGAAGGACGCCCACGCATTATTCGTAATATAGAACCCCATGTAGAGGCGGTGGTTCAAACTTATTTAAGTGGGAATTTCACAGGCGATGCACTTGCCGATATCCTTTCAGGTGATATTAATCCTTCCGGTAAACTTCCTTATACCTATCCAATGTTTAGTAATACTTTGGTGGTTTATAATCATAAGCCTAGTGAAGAAAGTACTACTCCTGAGGGAATGTATGATTATGGAGGTGGTTTTTTCCCTCAATATGAATTTGGTTTTGGGTTGAGTTATACCTCTTTTGAATATTTCGATTTTAATGTGTCAAAAAGTGAGTTTTCAAAAGATGAAGATATAGTTGTTAGTATAAAGGTTAAAAATATAGGAGAGGTTGCCGGAAAAGAAGTGGTTCAGCTTTTTAGCAGGGATGTTTTTGCTTCAGTTACCCCTGATGTTAAACGACTGCGTGGTTTTGATAAAGTAGAACTTGCTCCGGGACAAGAAAAGGAAGTTGTTTTTACTCTTAATGCTAAAGATTTATCATTTATTAATTCAAAGGGTGAGAGGGTTACTGAATCAGGAGAGTTTGTATTGATGATAGATGATTTAAGTGCATCAATTAGACTAAAGTAATATGATACTCAAATTATAAACTCATGAAAAATATACTTTTTCTAATTTTATTTTTACCGCAAATTATATTTGCCCAGGAAAGCTGGACTGTCTCCGGGAAAGTGACAGGAAGTGATGATAATTTACCTGCAATTGGGGCAACAATTATGGTAAAGGGGACTAACCAAGGAGCTATTACTGATGTGGATGGTAGCTTTAGTCTTAATGTATCACCTAATGCTGTGTTACAGGTTTCAATGCTGGGATATGCGTCAGTTGAACAGCAGGTTATATCAAATAATCAGTTTCTTACTATAGTTCTTGAATCTGATGCTTATATATTGGATGAATTTGTTGCAGTAGGTTATGGGAGTTTGAGAAAAAGTGATTTAACTGGTGCTGTTTCTTCAGTAAAATCAGAGGATTTACAAAAGACTCCGGCTGCAGGCCTTGATCAGGCTTTACAGGGCAAGGTGGCGGGAGTAACTGTAAATGCAAATAGCGGACAGCCTGGAGCCGCTGCAGAGGTGCGAATACGTGGAATTGGTACCATTAATGGAGCTGCTCCTATTTATGTGGTTGATGGAATGATTGTTAACGATATATCATTTTTGAGTCCTAACGATATTGCATCAACAGAAGTTTTAAAAGATGCTTCTTCAACAGCAATATATGGCTCCAGAGGTGCTAATGGAGTTATTCTTGTCACAACTAAGAGTGGATCTGATAAAGAAACAAAAGTATCTGTTAATTCATATGTTGGTGTTCAAAATAGATGGAATAGTTTGGATTTAATGAAAAGATCTGAGTTTGCAGAGACTTCTATGAGAATGAATCCGTCTGCATCAGCAATTTCTACTTATCAACAAGAAGGTTTTAATGCATGGATGTTTTATAAGGTGGGTGATTCTCCTTATTATCCTATGCTACGTACAGATACAAATCCTTATGGGATGGATTATGAGGCAGTGGAGACTAACTGGCAAGATGAGGTATTCCAAGATAATGCTATGGTTCAAGATCATTATGTTTCTATAACAGGAGGAGATGAGAATAGTAGTTTTGTTCTTAGTGCCAGTTATTTTAATCAGGATGGAACTATAAAAGAATCTGATTATGAAAGGCTGACTTTGCGGGTGAATACCTCAAAGCAAGTTAATAATTGGTTGAAAGTTGGTGAAAACCTTTCGTTTGTAAATTCTGTGGGACATAATGCTATGTATAATAATTCAAGTCCCGGAGCTTCTATTTTGTCTGCAGCAATAGCTATGGCGCCTTGGGATCCTACTCACTATCCTGAGGGTTCAATTAATAGATTGGGGCAAAATTTAGAAGGGCAGATTTCTGCTGCTTCTAATTTTAAGAATGTAACCAATCCTTTTTCAATGTTAGAACACAATAACCCTGAGAATATTGTTGAACGATGGGTGGGAGATATGTATGTAGAACTTACTCCTTTTAAAAATTTCAAATGGCGATCTGCCATAAGTATGGATTTGGCAAATGATAGAAATCGATCTTTCTCAGGAGCATATGAATATTCTTCATTTGACAAAAGAGATGAAAACTTTTTGTCTAGTAGTCTGGATCATTATCGAACTCTGATATTAGAAAATATTGCCAGCTATAATTTTGATATAATGAGGCATAGCTTTAATATAATGGTGGGACAAACAACTGAAGAGTATGATTATTACAGCATTAGTGGGTCTGGATCCAATATTTTAAATCCTATTGAAAGAAATTGGTATATATCTCAAACCACTGAGAAATCTGAATCATCAGATGATGTTGATCGTTCTCGAATGTTTTCTTTGCTTAGCAGGTTTCATTATGGGTTTGATAATAGGTATTTAATAACTCTGAATTTTAGGGCAGATGGAACCAGTAAGTTCCAGAATAATGTATGGGGATATTTTCCTTCTACTGCGTTAGCTTGGCGTATTAGTGAAGAAAAATGGATGAAAAATTTCTCATTCTTAGATCATTTAAAGTTACGTGCCGGGTGGGGACAAATAGGTAATGATAAGGTTGGTCAGGATATGTTTAAGACCACTGTATTTCAATCGAATAATGTTTTTGTAGGTTATCCCTTTGGTTCTGTTCAAGAGTTGAATTATGGAGCCGCTGTGCTTACTCAGGCAAATAAAGATGGTAAGTGGGAAACTACTGAGCAATGGAGCGGAGGGCTCGATTTTGGATTTCGCAATGGTATAGTTAGCGGTAGTATAGATGGATTTATAAGGGATACTAAAGATATGTTACTTTGGGTAACTGCTCCTGCTCAGGTGGGTAACAGACACAGTCCTATGGCTAATGTGGGAACTGTACGTAATCAGGGTATAGAAATAGCTTTAGGGCATCAGGTAAAACAAGGTAATTTTGAATATGGTGTTAATGGAAACATTTCATTTATAGATAATGAACTTATAGCTCTCAACGGAGGTAGTCCGGGATACGGAAGTCACACTCTAATAGATGAAGGTTATGCTCTTTATACATTTTGGGGATATGAGTACGATGGAATGTATTATTCTGATCAGGAAGCATTGGATCATTTGCCTAATTCGACCGGAGTAGGAGCAGGTGATGCTAAATACAGAGATATTAGCGGACCCGATGGAATTCCTGATGGTAAAATTGATGATAATGACAAGACAGATATTGGTAATCCATTTCCCTGGTTAACCTATGGTTTAAGTATAAATGCCAATTACAGGGGATTCGATTTGCAGGCATTTTTCCAGGGTGTATATGGAAATGAAATTTATAATGATTTACGCCATCGTACCGAAGGTACCGGGAATGATGCAACTCTAAGTACTAGTATGCGAGATGTGTGGATAGATTATAGCGATGATATAAAGGCTAGTTTGGAGAGTAAAGGCATTGATTGGGAAAGTCTTATAAATCCCTATGGTACTATTCCTAACCCCTTACAATCATATAATAATCAGGTGTCAAGCCGCATGATAGAAAGTGGAGCCTATTTACGTTTAAAGAATTTGCAATTTGGTTATACTCTTCCAAAACATTTGTCTCAGCAAATAGGGGTAGAGCGTTGCAGGTTTTATTTAAGTGGCAGCAATATATTTACTATAACTCAATATTCTGGTTATGATCCTGAAGTGGGAGGAGGAATTGATTATGGTAATTATCCTCAGGCAAGGACTTATACTTTAGGTGTTAATGTAGACTTTTAAATTGTCAACAAAAAAAGTAGTTATGAAAAAAAATATTCTAATACTGGTTATATCTCTATTTTCTGTTGTTTGCATGACCTCATGTGAGGATTGGCTCACTGAACCATCTCCTGCCTTAACTGAATTAAGTGATTATTTTCTTTCCGGAGAAACAGGAATATATATCACCAATGGTGCATATGTGCCATTAACCTGGGAATTTAATGATGTATATTATAGTGAGTTTTTTATAGGTGATATTATGAGTGATGACGCTTTAAAAGGTGGACAGAATATAAGTGAGGGACTTGATGCCTATGATTTGGATAATTTTAAAACAAGGACAAATAATGCTATTGCTCTAGAATATTATAGGGCACAGTATCAAGGTATTGGTCGTTGTAATCTTGGTTTGCAGGAAGTGTCAGTTATGTCAACTGATTCGGTTATGACAGAAGCACTACAAAGTAGGTTGATGGGTGAGTTACATTTTTTACGAGCATTATATTATTTTAGATTAGTACGAGTGTATGGAGGTGTTCCTTTAGTTGATTTTGTTGTTGAATCGGCCGATAAATGGCAACAACCAAGGGCTTCAGCTGATGAAATTTATGATTTTATTATAGAGGATCTTGAATATGCAAATGATTTGCTTTGGAATAAAGATGAGTACTCCGATGAAGATTTGGGTAGGGCTACTAAAGGAGCTGCTCAGGCTATGCTTCTAAAAGTAAATCTTTATCGGCACAATTATAGAGAGGCTGAGAGTTGGGGCGATTCAATAATAAATTCAGGTATCTATGGTTTGCATGCTAATTACGCCGATAATTTTAAGTTGGAAAATGAAAATGGAATAGAGTCTGTTTTTGAAATTCAATATGTTGAGGATCCCACAAGTGATTATGGTGAAGGAAATGGTTTTACTAGAGGAACTTTTACTACTATTTTAACTCGTTCAAGATCTTCTGCTTTAGGTGGTGGATGGGGATGGAATAAACCCACCCAGAATTTATATGATACTTATGAAGAAAATGATCCCCGTAGAGATGTTACAATTTTAAATCCTACTGATGATCAGATAGAAACTCCTGAAGAAGAAATTTATTTAGGTTCTCGCTATCTTAATCGAAAAACCGGTTGGTATGATGAAAATGATGTAGGATATAAACTTGATCATCATTCTCGTTCTCCTTTAAACAGAATAGATATTCGTTATGCCGATGTTTTACTTATGTATGCCGAAGCTGCCTGCGAAAATGGCAATTTAGCTGAAGCCAAAGAGGCTTTAGATATGGTTCGTAGCAGAGCCGATACTTCAGAGTCACGCTCTATATTACCTGAGTTCCCTGAGTATAATGATTATAGTGATACCAAGGATGATTTGCGTAAAGCTATTCGTCACGAAAGGCGGGTCGAATTAGCTATGGAGGGTCATCGTTGGTTTGATATCTGTCGCTGGGGAATTGCAAAGGAAGTTATGGATGCTTATAAGGCAGGAGAGTCCGAAGAAGTGAGAAGTCATATGGCTGATTTTGTTGAAGGTAAACATGAGTTATTGCCTATTCCAAGTAAGGAAATAGAATTGAATCCTATGATTCAGAATCCTAATTATTAATGTTTTATAAGTTGCTTAATATATTAACAAGTTATTTAAGAACCTTTAAATTAAAAGCTATGAAAACAAAATCATTTTTATTAGTTGTCTTTAGTATGTTTTTATCCTTGTTTATTATCAGTTGTGGTGATGATGAGGATGACGGGGATGTTATTGTTACTCCGACAGGTATAGTGGTTGATAATGATTCTTTAAGTATTGCTGTTGAAGGAAGTGATGTTTTAATTGCGTCTTTGGAACCCGAAGGTGCTGTTGGTGAAATCACATGGAGCTCATCTGATCCTTCTGTTGCAGTTGTTAATGATGGAGTTGTTACTGCTTTGGAAATTGGAGAGACTACAGTGGTGGCATCTTATGGTGTTTTTTCTGCAAGTTGCGTAGTTACAGTAACTGCAAAGGAAATTGACCCTAATGATTTACCATCATCCTTGTCTGGTAGCGATTATGCCATTATTCAAATTGATGAGAATTCTTATGAAGCAATAAAAGATAAAGTTATTTATGATTTCAGACCGGATGATGATATTACAAACCTATATGTTTGGGATGGTACTTTTGTTGCAGGAACTGCAAGTGGTCTTAATTTTTATGAGCAGACCGAAGATTGGGTTAGTTTAGTTGTATCTTCAGTTGGTTGGTCTGGTGCCGGATATAATGTAGCTTCGGGATTTGGTGATATTGATTTGTCACGTTTCAATGATAATCCTGAAGATTATGTTTTCCATATTGCACTTAAGAGTGCACAGGAAAACACTTCTTTCCTTATGATTTTCTCTGATGGACAGTCTGAAGCTAAAGTATGTGTTGGTCCTTCAAGTTTCGTTGATGGAGAGATCACTTATGAGCCTTATACTGATTTTTCACGTGATAATGAGTGGCATTCTGTAGAAATACCTTTAAGTTATTTGCAAGAGCTAGGTCTTTTCTATGATCAACCTTTTAGTGATGTAAATATATTCGCATTCTTAGCTGGAGGAGTAGCCGGAACTACACTTGATATGGATGCAGTATTCTTTTATAAAAAAGCAGAATAAGTAATTTATATTGTATTGAGGGGCCATACCTGGCTCCTCAATATATTTTCTAATACCCGGAGTTTAGAAATTATTATCAATGGTAATCAAAAGTCAAATTGTTATCTTATGAAATACATTATTTCCCTGTTGCTTTTCCCTGTTGCTTTATTAGCATGCTCTGAAGATAAAGACGAAGTTGAGACAAAAAATTTGGTTTTTGAAACCTCAGAAATTACAGTTAATGTTGGAGAAAAAGAGACTATTAAAATAATAGAGGCTCCTTCAAATTCAGAATCTGTGGTATGGACTTCTGATAATGAGACGGTGGCTACTGTTTTTTTTGGTGAAGTAACAGCAAAGGCTAGTGGTAAAGCTACTATTACTGCAACTATGGGTGAGTATGTTGCAGAGTGCATAGTTACTGTACCCGAACGTGAATATAAGTTAGTGTGGGCTGATGAATTTGAAGGAACTGAACTAAATTCAGATAACTGGTCTATTGAGGTAAATGGTAACGGAGGTGGAAATAATGAAGCTCAGTATTATACCGATAGATATGAGAATCTGCGTGTAGAAAATGGAATGTTAGTCATAGAGGCTAGAAAAGAAGATTATGAGGGTAAATCTTATACCTCAGCTCGTATAGTCAGTAAAAACAAAAAGGACTTTACCTATGGTAAAGTTGAGGCAAAATTAAAGGTTCCTTCAGGAAGAGGTACCTGGCCTGCATTTTGGATGTTGGGCTATGGCTCATGGCCTTCTGCCGGAGAGATAGATATTATGGAATATGTAGGTTATGATCCTAATACTTTTCACTGTGCTTTACATACAGCAAACAAAAATGGAATGAATGGTCAAAACTTCAAAGGAAGTCAGACTTTTGACAGTTCTGTAGCTGATGATTTTCATGTAATTACTATGGAATGGGTTGAGAATGAAATTATGGGCTATGATCGTATTCGAATTTTTATTGATGGAGTAGAATCAAAAACCTTTGGTGAAACAGCTCAACTTCAAGACTCAGGCGATTGGCCTTTTAATAAACCATTTTTCTTTATAATAAATTTAGCAATAGGCGGTAATTGGGGCGGCATTGAGGGTATTGATGATGATATTTTTGATGATTCTGTACTCTATGAAATTGATTATGTTAGAGTTTATCAATTGCAATAAAATATATTGCTATGAATAATAAAGGGTTTTTCTTTCTCGGTTTTTTTCTTGTATTTGCCCAGGTGATTTTTGCTCAAACTTCTCTTATTACTAATATTGAGAATAGGCATGTATATACTCTCAACGGGGTTTGGAAATATATAGTTGATCCATACGAAACCGGTTTCTATGATTATAGAAGGGTGCAACGTGATACTAAAACCCATATAGATAAATCGGAAGCAGTTTTTCTTGCCTATGAGCCGCAAAATGCATCTGAACGTGTTGAATATGATTTTGAAAAAGCTGATAATATATTGGTTCCTGGAGATTGGAATTCTCAAAAAGAAAAGCTTTTTTATTATGAGGGATCATTATGGTATTATAAGAAATTTGATTATGATGATTTAAATGAGAATAAACGTCTGTTTATACATTTTGGAGCAATAAATTATGAAGCTCACATTTATCTTAATGGGGAAAAGTTAGGTTCTCATATTGGCGGATTTACTCCTTTTAATTTTGAAATTACCGGTAAATTAAAGACCAAGGGTAATAAGCTTGTTGTAAAAGCAGACAATGTACGTAAACAAGAGGCAGTTCCTACAATTAATACAGATTGGTGGAATTATGGAGGAATAACCAGAGATGTTAGTATTATAGAAACAGAAAATACTTTTATACAAGACTACTATATACAATTGGCAGATGAAAGTCCTCAAACTCTTGAAATTAAACTTTTTCTAAATGGAGAAAATAAAGGGCAACAAAAAGTTAAAATTAGTATTCCTGAACTTAATTTTTCTGAATCTTTAATTAGTGATAGTAAAGGAGAGGCTCATGGTTTTTTCAAAATCAGAAAAGTTGATTATTGGAGCCCTCAATCACCTAAGCTATATAAGGTTATATTAGAACAGAATGATGAGATACTTTCAGATAATATAGGTTTACGTACTATAACCACGAGGGGTGATGATATTATTCTCAATGGTAAATCAGTCTTTCTTCGTGGTATTTGTATACATGAAGAGAATCCAACACGTGGTGCAAGGGCATATTCTATAGAAGATGCTAGAATGCTGTTGGGAAGGGCTAAAGAATTGGGATGTAATTTTGTACGTTTAGCTCATTATCCGCATAATGAGAATATGACTCGTGTTGCAGATGAAATGGGTCTTATGGTATGGGCCGAAGTACCAGTATACTGGACTATTCAATGGGCAAATGAAAGTACTTATATCAATGCGGAGCAGCAACTCAGAGATATGATTTTTCGTGATAGAAATAGAGCATCTATAATAATTTGGTCGGTTGCTAATGAGACTCCGGTTTCTAAGGAGCGTAATTCTTTTTTAATTAAAATGATAGAAACTGCCCGCAGTATTGATTCTGTGCGTTTAGTTAGTGCCGCTCTTGAACGACATACTAAAGAGGGTACTGATAATACTCAGGAGATTGCCGATCCGCTTCAAGAATATGTAGATATTATTTCTTTCAATCAATATATAGGATGGTATGGTAGTTTACCTGACGC
>Ga0055584_100003105_pt1 | contig 16417 bp, 15 predicted proteins | sample OSDHelmetaG_FD_58716 | JGI IMG/M metagenome (GOLD analysis project Ga0055584, IMG submission 58716) | Pelagic marine sediment microbial communities from the LTER site Helgoland, North Sea, for post-phytoplankton bloom and carbon turnover... | ecosystem: Environmental > Aquatic > Marine >... | reverse complement strand
GCTTATCCAAAAGAGGGTATCATCGGTTGGTTTGATTCACTTGTGATCCCTGTTGGCGCGAACAACGTCGAAGCCGCTAAGAAGTTCATTAACTTCCACATGCGTCCAGAAGTGATTGCGCTTAGCTCCAACTACTCACGTTACTCAAACGCTGTTGTTGGCTCTGACGCATACATGGATGAAGACATGAAGACTGCTCCTGAAATGGTCCCACCAGCAGGTGTGCCAATTTTCGCGAGCCCAGTTTGTTCACCAGCAGCACAGAAGCTTGTGGACCGTATCTGGACCAAGTTGTTCCAATAAGACATCGTCAATTGGACTGAATGAAGGGCGGGCTGCTTCGGTGGCCCGCCTTTTTCTTTGCATTAGGCTTCAAGAAATAAGCGGCCGAGGGCTGACTTCCTGTCTATAACGCCGGCCTACCTTAACGCTGGCCAAAGTTTCGGGCGTTGCCGTCTCAACAAAAGGTATCCTTGTCGAGAAAACTTGCACCCTGCTGAATGGGTCCGTGAAGTCGCAAAAGTCACGGTGACTGGCGCGATCAGTCGACAGACCGATGAAGCCTAGGGCAGCAACCGGATTAATGCTTTCTTCGAATTTCGCCTCCAATTTTTTGATTTGGATCGGTTGGCCCATCACCAAGAAGTATCGAGAGGCCCTGCTTCTGTCAATCTGAGGCAATGGATTTTGCAATCCAACTTGTCGACGGTGACTTTGGCACTTAAGGTGTTGAGACGATAAATCGAGCGGAGGCAATCATGGCGCGTGATCCAAAGTATGATATTCTTTTTGAGCCGATGAGAATCGGGCCTGTGACGGCCAAAAACCGCTTCTATCAGGTCCCTCACTGTAATGGCGGCGGCTATCGCGATCCTTCCGCAGCCGCCGAACATCGCCGAGTGAAAGCACAAGGCGGATGGGGTACGATCTTCACCGAGCAAGTGGAGATGCACCACACCTCCGAGATCACACCCTTTATTGAGCTTAGGCTTTGGGATGACCGCGACATCCCGATGTTGGCTAAAATGGCCAAAGGCATCAAAGAGTATGACGCTCTGGCAGGAATCGAGCTAACATACTCAGGGATCAATGGCCCCAATCTTTATACGAAGGAAGTACCGCTGGCACCGTCGGCCGGTCCAATCCTAACTTATACCTCTGATCCAGTATCCGCACGGGCGATGGACAAAGATGATATCAAGGACTTGTTGCGCTGGTACCGCAATGCGGCTCGTCGCTCTAAGGAAGCCGGTTTTGATATCATTTGCCTCTACGGCGCCCATGGCTTTGGTATCATTCAGCACTTCCTCAGCCGCGTAACCAATCACAGGACTGACGAGTATGGCGGCAGCCTTGAAAATCGCAGTCGTCTCCTAAAAGAATTGGTTGAGACGATCAAAGATGAAGTTGGAGACACCATGGCGGTGACGGTTCGCCTGTCGCTCACAGAGTTGGTCGGCGGCGAGCATGGTTTCTCTAACGCGGAACTACGCGATACCATTGAAATGCACTCTGAACTGCCGGATCTTTGGGACCTCGCCCACGGGACCTGGGAAGACTGTTCCGGTCCGTCCCGTTTCAAAGAAGAAGCCGCACAGCAGGAGCTGGTGACGGGGATTAAAGCTTTAACGCCAAAACCAATCGTTGGTGTGGGGCGTTTTACATCTCCTGATGTTATGGTTAAACAAATCAAATCAGGAACACTCGACCTTATTGGTGCAGCCAGACCATCGATTGCGGACCCATTCATCCCTAACAAAATTGATGAAGGTCGAATTGAAGACATTCGTGAGTGCATTGGTTGCAATATTTGCATCACAGGCGACATGACCATGTCGATTTCGCGCTGCACGCAAAACCCATCCTTTATGGAGGAATGGCGCAAAGGCTGGCATCCAGAGAACTATCGCCGTAAAGGCGATACGGAAGCCGTTTTGATCGTTGGTGCCGGTCCCGCTGGATTGGAAGCGACCAGAGCACTTGGTGAACGTGGGTATCAAGTGGCCCTGGCGGAGGCTTCGACTTCTCTTGGTGGTCGTGTCAGTAAAGAGCGTTTGCTGCCGGGTTTATCAGCCTGGGGCCGGGTTGCTGACTACCGCGAAGGCCAGATCCAAACCATGACCAATGTTGATGTCTACTTGGACAGTGAACTGACGGCGGACCAGGTGCTCGAATTTGGTTTTGAACAAGTCGGCATTGCTACTGGTTCAAGCTGGCGTCGCGACGGTGTGGCGCGATTCCATCAGCATCCTTTTGAATTGGATCCCAGTCTACCACTCTTCACACCTGATGACATCATGAATGGTCAGACGCCATCCGGTCATGTCGTGCTTTTTGATGACGATCACTATTACATGGGGGGCGTTATGGCTGAATTGTTGATTCAAAAAGGTTGTTCAGTCACCCTTGTAACGCCTGCAAACTTGGTCTCTGAATGGGCTAACAACACACTAGAGCAGGGGTACATTCAGAAGAAGCTGATTGAAATGGATGTTCAAATCAAGGTCGCAAAAGCGCTATCGTCTGTCCAAGCTGATCACGTGATGTTGGAATGCACCTATTCGGGTCGGGAAGAGAAGGTTGAGACTGATGCCGTAGTGATGGTAACCTCTCGTCTCGGTAATGATCAACTTTGGCAAGACCTCAAGGCCCGCAAGCAAGAGTGGGGTGATGCTGGGGTCAAATCGATTAGATGTTTTGGAGACGCTGAGTCACCTGCCCCCATTGCTTGGGCTACATATGCGGGTCGGCGGTTCGCTGAGGACATGGATAGCGAAGATATCGGGGACGCTTTACCTTTCCGTCGTGAGATCGCAGAGCTGGCCATAGACTGACACAACAAAATCAGCCATAAGGGCGGCCATCGAATTTGAGGGCTAAAGCATGACCATTCACTACCACCTGTACGACTTACCGGAAGAATTAACCGTCGAGGGTGCTCTCGCGGTTGATACTGAAACTCTAGGCCTCAACCCTCATCGCGACCGCTTGTGCGTGGTGCAGCTCTCAGCGGGTGATGGTGATGCCCATCTCGTGCATTTTCCGGAACCAAAGTATGCCGCGCCTAACTTGAAGAAGCTATTGAAGCAACGGGGACTGACTAAGCTCTTCCACTTTGGGCGCTTCGATATTGCGGTCTTGGACAAGTACCTCGGTGTCAAATGCAAGCCAGTTTATTGCACAAAAATCGCATCTAAGTTGGTGCGGACCTACACTGATCGTCATGGATTGAAAGACCTGTGCAAGGAACTCATTGGTGTAGATCTGTCAAAAGAGCAGCAAAGTTCCCACTGGGCTGCGGAAACTTTGAGTGAAGCGCAGCAAGCTTATGCCGCTTCTGACGTTCTTTATCTGCATGCGTTGAAGGCAGAGCTTGATAAGCGGTTAGAGGCTCAAGGGAGAGCAACACTCGCTAAGGCCTGCTTCGATTTTTTACCCTCGCGCGCGAGTCTTGATCTCGCAGGATGGCCAGATACAGATATTTTTGCTCATAGTTGAAAGCGGTAGTACTTTCGAACAAATTTCCAACACTTTCTAGGCCTATCAAGAAAGCCGGAACTGTTGTATTGAAATTTCCAAACCTATTTTACCGGAAGTCGAATTTCTCTGATGCAAATCACTGACCTTGATATCAAAAGCGGTGTTGAAGTTATCAATGCAGAGGCCGCTGCCCTCAAGCTACTTGCTGAGAGATTGGATCACAGCTTCACCGACGCCGTTGAGCTTCTGGTTGGCATTAAGGGTCGGACTGTGGTTTCCGGCATGGGTAAAAGCGGACACATCGCGCGCAAAGTCGCAGCGACGATGGCCTCCACCGGCTCTCCTGCTCATTTTGTACACCCTGGTGAATGCAGTCATGGCGATCTGGGTATGATTACAACCGATGACGCTATCTTGGCTATTTCTTTTTCTGGCAATACCGCTGAGTTAGCTGATTTGATCGAGTATTCTCGACGCTACTCTGTGCCGCTCGTCTCAATCACCCGAGACGCAGGCTCAACGCTTGCCAAAGCTGCTAACGTCAGCTTGTTGTTGCCGGACGTTAATGAGGCTTGTCCGCTAGGGTTGGCACCAACGACATCGACTACAATGCAATTGGCTTTATGCGATGCTTTGGCGGTTGCGCTCTATAAACGTCGTGATTTCAGAGCGCCGGATTTCAAGCGGTTTCATCCAGGCGGGAGCCTAGGCCAGCAATTGTTACATGTGCGCGACCTTCTTCACGTTGATATGCCGCTGGTGAAGCCAGCCGATGTCATGAGTGACGTGCTGTTGTTGATGACAAGCAAGTCTTTTGGCTGTGTTGGCGTGACGAATGAGGCAAATCAGCTGACGGGTGTTATCACCGATGGAGACTTACGTCGTCATATGAGTGGTGAGATGCTAACTATGACCGCAGAAGAAGTTATGAATGCTGATCCTAAAACAATTGGCCCGGATGCCCTAGCGGCCGAAGCGATTGGTTTGATGAATCAGCTGAAAATAACCTCGCTGTTTGTTGTACAAGACAACAGACCTAAAGGGATCTTACATCTTCACGATTGTTTGAGAGCAGGCTTGTCGTGACAGCTATTAGTCGTACACTTTTCAGTTCTAACGCGGCTGCCTTTGACAGTTACAGTCGGCTGGTCATAGCCTTACGTTTACTACTGCCTTCCATTGGTATTTTGCTTTTGGCCTTACTTATCGTGTGGCCATTATTGAATCGAGGTTCCAATGATATTCTTCTGAAATCCTATCAAACAACAGAAGATCTCGCGCAGGAGAAAGAAGGGTTGCACAATCCGGTCTTTCAGACTTTGGATGAAGAGAAACGGCCAATCTTCTTTGATGCAGACCACGCTCTGTCGAACCAGCTTAACCAGGAAGAGGTGGAACTTTCCTCGCCGACTGCCAGGTTAAATTCCGGGTTAGAAGGCGAGATTGATCTGCAGTCAGAAAGTGGCTTCTATGATCAAAAAGGTGAGAAACTCAATTTGGACGGTGTTGTGTCCGTTAAAAACAGTGAAGGGTTTGAACTCATCACAGACGGCGTTGAAATTGATCTTGAACGATCTGAGGCCATTTCCAATCAACAAGTCACGGGACATGGTCCTTCTGGGCGCGTGAGGGCAGAAGGAATGGAGATAAGAAATAAAGGCGGGGTGATTTTTCTCAAAGGAAAGTCTACCATCGTGATGAGTCCGGAAGGTGCTGGTAACTAGTTAAGTTGTCGGTTTGCCAAAGGAGGAGGAATGAAATGATTGTTGGACGAGTAAATCAGTTGAACTGGGTAGTTGGATTGTGGGCGATAGCTGGCATAACAATGGTTGGTCTGTTGGACGTGAAGCCGGCCCAGGCTCAGCTTGGAAGTGTGCCGATATTCGGACAGGCTTCGAACGAGGGTCCGGTTGCGATTTCAGCAGAAGACGGAATTGAATGGGATCGTGATAACCTTGTCTACCGCGCTCGTGGCAACGCGCAGGCGACGCAAGGGTCGTTCTTTGTTATCGCTAATCAGATCGATGCTTTCTACCGGGACGGAACCGGGAATGGAAATAAGATCTGGAAGGTTGTCGCGAAAGGGGATGTCTTCGCAAAATCAGATGATGACGAGGTTTTTGGTGATCAAGCCGTCTACCTAATCGACGATGAACACCTAATTTTGACAGGGTCGAATATCATCTTGAATTCCTCACGTGGTCGACTGACAGCAAATAAAAAGATTGAGTATAAATCGAAAGAAAAAATTGCCATCGCTATCGGCGATGCGATTGTAATCCAAAACAAAAACCGCGTTATGGCAGATAAATTGACGGCACATTTGAACTCTGATGCGTCAAAAGACAGCAAGCAGCAGATTACATTCATAGAGGCCGAAGGTAACGTTCGGATCGCTTCAGGACAAGGCTTTGCTCAAGCTGATGCTGCCGATTATGATGTTATTAAAGAATATGCAACACTGGCCGGTAATGTCCGTCTCACTCAGGGTAAAAACCAGCTTAATGGTCGCTATGCCGAGGTTGATATGAAGAAGGGAACGAGCCGTTTACTTGCCAATAAGCCTGGCACAAAATCGACAGGCGGTAAGAAAGAGCGCGTGTATATCTTAATTGATCCTAATTCCAAAGACGCGCCGAAGATCAATTCTCAATGACAATCACAGCAGCCCCCAAGACAAACACAGAGGCGATTGCCTCACACACAGAAGAGAAACTACTATCCAATGGCTTGGTCGTCCAAGGACTGGGTAAGGCATTCCGCAAACGGGTGGTTTTGTCAGACGTCAGCTTCAACTTGCAAAAGGGCGAGGCTGTCGGCCTGCTCGGTCCCAATGGAGCCGGAAAAACAACCTCCTTTTACATGGTATGTGGCCTGCTAACGCCCGACAGAGGCCGAATTTGGTTAAACGGTGAGGAAATTACTACTCTCCCTATGTACCGACGATCACGTATGGGCATTGGGTATTTACCTCAGGAGCCCTCGATTTTCCGAGGTATGAATGTTGAGCAAAATATCAGAGCTATTCTGCAAGTAACGGAACCAGACCCAGCTCATCAAAAGGTTGTTCTGGAAGAACTGCTAGCGGATTTCTCAATTGAGCATTTAAGAAAATCACCCGCCTTATCCCTTTCTGGTGGAGAGAGAAGACGTGTCGAGATCGCCCGCGCCTTGGCGGCTCGACCCGATTTCATCCTGTTGGATGAGCCTTTTGCAGGTGTTGACCCAATTGTCGTCGGCGATATTAGGCGTCTCGTTGGCCAGCTTAAGAACCGCGGCATTGGTGTCTTGATCACAGATCATAACGTCCGAGAGACGCTCAGTGTTGTTGACCGCGCCTATATCATCTTTGACGGACGTGTTTTGATGTCCGGAAAGCCGAGTCAAATCATCGCCGATGAAAGAGTGAAAACCGTTTATTTGGGCGATAGCTTCACTTTGTAGTGGACAATTAACTAATAATTTAGCTACTGTTGGGTGGATGGCACGAATATTGCTATCCACTTCATTTTAAACTAGATTATATTTATGTCCGTTTCACAAAAGCTCAGTCTCCGTCAATCCCAATCGTTAGTGATGACACCGCAATTGCAGCAAGCAATTAAGCTTCTGCAGTTATCGACGATGGAATTGGGGCAGTATATTGAACGTGAACTAGAAACCAACCCTGTACTGGAAAGAGACGAAAGCCAACGCCAAGACGGCGATGCTATTGAGCTCGATACGCCAAAGGCAGATACCTCTTTGGAGGGAACGTCAAATGAATTGGCCTTGGGCGAAAATCCGGCCCAATCTGTGGAAGCTATGGATCAAGCCTTTGCTCAATCTGAATCGACAGACGTTGACGTTGGCGCGGGCGTTGCTTTTGAGAATTGGGGTAATGGATCGCTCGGTGCTTCAGGCTTCGACGACCTAGATTGGGCCTCTAATATTGAAAGCCAACTGTCTCTAAGAGACCATTTGGCTTCCCAAATAAACATTGAATTTGACAATCCTTTGGACCGATTGATCGCTGGTCAGCTTGCTGAAGGCTTGGATGAAAATGGTTATCTGAAGACTAGTCTCCACGAAGTCGCAGAGCGTCTTAACAGCTCTCTACAGAATGTTGAGCGAGTACTCGCAAGGGTTCAAGCATTTGATCCGGCTGGCATTTTTGCCCGCGATCTAGCAGAATGCCTTAAACTTCAGCTCATTGACCAGGGCCGTTGGGATACGGTTTTTCAAACTTTGACGGAAAATTTGAACCTCGTGGCAGATGGGGATCTCAAGTCTATTGCCAAATTGTCTGGCGTGCCTTCGTCGCAGATTGTTCGACGCATCGCAGAACTGCGGACTTTGCAACCAAAACCAACCAGCGAATTCGATATCGAGTTGATTCAAACCGTTATCCCAGATGTTGTTCTGCGGTCTGACGCAAAGGGTGATTGGGTTATTGAATTGAACAGTCACGCGTTGCCCAAGCTGATTGTAAACAATAGCTATTCGAGCCTCGTTAAGTCCTCAGCGGCGCCCAATAAAGAACGAGAATATTTCGTCGACAAATATCAGTCCGCCAATTGGTTGGTCAAAGCCCTTGATCAACGCGCGCAAACGGTCCTGAAAGTCGCGACTGTCATTGTTGAAAAGCAAGGAGCGTTCTTCGCAAAGGGCGTTCAGTTTATGAAGCCCTTGGTGCTTAAGGACGTCGCTGAAGAAATCTCGATGCATGAAAGTACAGTGAGCCGTGTGACGTCAAATAAATTTATCTCAACACCCAGAGGTGTCTTCGAGCTCAAATACTTCTTCTCGTCAGGTGTAAGTTCGGCGGATGGTGAGAACAGCCATTCTGCGGAGGCAATTAAGCACCTCCTAAGGCGCTTTGTTGATAATGAAAAATCGGACGCGGTCTTGTCAGATGATACAATCGTACAAATGTTAAAAGACGAAGGTATTGACATTGCCCGCCGAACCGTCGCTAAATACAGGGAAGCACTCCGCATTCCATCGTCGGTTCAAAGGCGGAAGCAAAAGGCATTCTTGGCTGCTTAAGCCAAATTGCTGGGTAACAAAGTCATAAAGAAAGGAGAACATTCGACAACCCAGACACACCTCAATTTCAGACATTTCAATGATAAAATAAGGAGTTTTTGTCCATGCAGTTAGTCGTTAAAGGCCACAAGCTAGAAGTTAGTGATAGTCTTAGAGACCGTGTAGCAGAGTCGTTCCAAACCTTGTTTGAAAAGTATTTTGGTGATGGGATAGAGGCGAATGTGACCTTCTCGAAACACGCCCACGAATTTCATTCTTCAGTTGTAGCCCATATCGGCAAAGGCATCGATTTGCAGGCAGAGGGGCGCGGTGGAGACGCTTACAGCTCTTTCGATGAAGCAATAGAACACTTGGCGAAGCGATTACGTCGATACAAACGGCGATTGAAAGATCATCACAAAAACACCGAGCAGAGATTTTCCATGGCGGCGCAACAGTTCGTCCTAGCACCTCCAGCTGATGAAGAGCCAGAACAAGTAGAAGACGCGCCGCTCATTGTGGCTGAATCCGCAACCCAAGTGCCGAATCTGACGGTCAGCGAGGCGGTTATGCGCATGGACTTAGGCAACTCGCCTGCATTGATGTTCAAAAATGCAGCCCACGACCGACTGAACGTGGTCTACCGTCGACCCGACGGAAACATTGGTTGGATTGATCCAGCGTCCCAAAGTTGAACGTGAACACCATCGAAGTGAAACGTTGACCTTTGATTAAAACTCTGTAAAAGGGGCGCTCTCATTGAGAGTCCTCTTTTACAACTTAAGAGAATCCATGGAAATCCAACAAATCTTATCGTCAGATGCGGTTTTGCCAGCACTTAAAGTCACGAGCAAAAAGCAGTTGTTGAAAGAAGTCTCCAAGAAAGCCGCCGAACTGCTTGATCGTGACGAGCGGGATGTTTTTGACATCCTTGTCGAGCGTGAACGTTTGGGCTCGACAGGCGTTGGCCATGGGGTTGCAATCCCTCATGGACGGCTCAACGGCCTGGAGCAGGTAACAATGTTGTTTGCTCGTTTGGAAACGCCCGTTGATTTCGAAGCAGTCGATGATCAACCAGTGGATATTGTTTGTGTTCTCCTGGCCTCTGAAACCGCAGGGGCGGATCATTTGAAAGCTTTGGCTAAAATTTCCCGTCTTATGCGTAAGCCTTCGACTCTTGAGCGCCTCAGAGGATCTAACAACTCTGAAGCTATTTACGCTCTTTTAACGGAACAGATTGAAAGCAAAGCAGCCTAAGCGAAAGGCTTCAAGTCATTTCCAATTGATTCCGGTCAGATCACGGTACCAAAGTTCAATCAAGAATACTAAGATCCATCCCAAGATGCTGACTATGAGGATGTAGGGGATTCGCACAAACCAGCTTTTGAAAGAGAAGGCTGACGCAAGCAAACTAAGGCTGGCAAGGACAATCCCTATCCTCATTAAAAGGACCCAAGCATGATAATGAATCGTGCCGTCTGTGTAGGTCAGTGCAGGCAAGTTCCCAAAAGAAGCAAAATAGATATTGCCATGTACCCATATTCTCATGAGGAGATGGATGCCGTCCGCCATACAATGTCCGATTGCCAGAAGTGGCAACGGCCAAATAAGTGGCACCTTGCTTTCAGGATCATAAAACAGTTTGAGAATTTTCTCTTTTCTCACGTCCCTAGCCCCAAATTCTCTGTGTCGACTTCTGCCAATATTTCCTCGCCTTCTGACAAAATTTTTCTGACGCCGTCTTTGCACAAAGACGCATGATCCATCGCAAGCTCGACAGCTTTGTCCGCTTTGCGGTCATAGACAGCCTGATAAATTGCTCGATGCTGTACTTTGAGTAGGTCGTTGTTCTCTTGCTCGTCAAACTGAATAGTATGGCCGTACCAAAGTTGAGCAATACGCTCGTGATCAGCTAGGACTCTGCGGTAGGATTCTGCAAAATAGATGTTACCGGCCGCTTCGGCCAAACGCAGATGCAGGCGTGAATTGGCGAGAACCATTTCGGTCACGTCTTTTGCTGCCATCGCTTCCTCAAAAGCTAGAAGATGTTCAAACATGATTTCAAGATCTTTGTCTGACCGCCTTAAGCAGGCAAGACGCACTGTCACGCGCTCCATCAAATCACTGGCCTCAAAGATTGCTCTAAGCTTGTTGAGATCCAAAACGGAAACAGAAGCCCCGCGGTTGGGTTTCATGTCGATCAGACCGTCCGATGCTAATCGAATGAGAGCTTCGCGGACCGGTGTACGGGAAACACCGAAGGCCTTCACCAGAGACTTTTCGTCGATATCTGACCCCGGCGCCAATTCCGTCGAAATGATCTGACGGCGGAGCTCTTCGTAGATGGGACCGACAGAGGAACCGTGGGTTCGGCCAGATTGGTTTCTTTTGGCATCACTTGGCATGAAGAGACTCGAAAAAAATATTGTATATTTGAAAAATACAATTACAGAAGATGAGAGCTTTGTCAAAAAGTAGAACAATAAATAGGATTTCGACCCCATGAAGTTCGAAGGCATCTATCCTCCAGCGATCACACCCCACAATGCCGATGGCTCGATAGATCGTGAAGGGTTCAAGATCGTTCTTGAGCATCTCATTGAATCTGGCGTTCACGGCATCATTATTGGTGGTACTACGGGCGAGTATTACGCACAGTCCAAAGAAGAGCGCGTAGAGATGGTCACGCTGGCCCGGGAAACAATCAATGGCCGCGTGCCGATGATCGTTGGAGTGACGGCAATCCGGACGGAAGACTGTATCGAGTATGCGGAAATCGCCAAGGCAAACGGTGCTGATGCGCTTTTGATGGCAGCGCCCTATTATGCTGTACCCACACAGTTGGAGCTTGCCAATCATGCATTAGCCATCGACCGTGCGGCTAACTTGCCAATCATGCTTTATAACTATCCTGGCCGCACCGGCACCACGATGGGCGCTGAATTCTTCGACCGCGTTGGCCGCAGCTCGAATTTCGCAGCCATCAAAGAGTCCACCGGCGACATCAACCAACTCCACATGCTGGCGCGTGAGTATCCCCACATCACATTGCTTTGCGGTATGGACGACCAGGCCTTGGAATTCTTCGCTTGGGGTGCGCGTGGTTGGGTTTGTGCAGGGGGAAACTGCTTACCCAAAGAGCACATCGCCCTTTACCAAGCCGTTGCTGTCGAAAACGATGTAGCCAAAGGCCGCCGTATCATGTCGGCGCTGATGCCGTTCATGGGCATCCTTGAGCAGAGTGGCAAATTTGTGCAGTCCATCAAATATGCATGCGAGCTAGATGGCCTGCCGGTTGGCCCAGTGCGAAAGCCGCTGAGAGGCCTCAATAAAGAAGACAAACGCAACATCGAGATGGTCTTAAAAACGCTGAAAGCGACGATGGCCAAAATCGAACAAGATTACGCGTAGGAGCTAAAGAGACATGTCACTTCTTACCCGCGACGAATATCAATCCATAGCAGATAGCCTGCACTTGCCAACTGGCGCTTACATCAATGGCAAAGCCTGTGCCGCAACATCTGGCGAAACCTTTGAAACGGTCAATCCCGCGACAGGTGAAGTTTTGGCCAACATCGCTTCTTGTGATCAGGCCGACGTAGACAAAGCAGTCGAGAAAGCGCGTGATGCATTTGAGGCGGGTGTTTGGTCTAAGATGCATCCAACGGAACGCAAAAAGGTCATCATTCAGCTCTGCAAGTTGATCAAACGCAACGCCCGTGAAATTGCAGTTCTTGAATCGATTGAGAGTGGCAAGCCGATCCAGGAAATTGAAAACGTTGATATTCCTGAATCAATCCATTGCCTGGAGTGGCATGCCGAAGCAGTGGATAAGATCTATGATCAAATGGCACCTGCTGGTGACGATGCCGTGGCAATGATTGTTCGGGAACCCATTGGCGTTGTTGCGGCAATCCTACCTTGGAACTTCCCGATGCTAATGATCGCTTGGAAGTTAGGCCCTGCCTTAGCTTCCGGTAACTCGGTCATTATCAAGCCTGCTGAACAAACAACGATGACCGCGCTTCGCGCTGCGGAACTGGCTTCTGAAGCGGGCGTTCCGGATGGCGTCTTCTCTGTGGTGACTGGACTTGGCGAAACAGCGGGACAAGCGCTCGGTCGTCACATGGGTGTCGATATGGTGTCGTTCACCGGCTCCACTGAGGTTGGCCGTTACTTCCTTGAGTACGCGGCACAATCCAACCTGAAAAAAGTCGTTCTGGAATGTGGTGGTAAGAACCCTTGCGTCGTTCTGGACGACGCAGAGCATTTGGATGTTGTTGCCGAACATATCGTCAATGCAGTTTTCTGGAACATGGGGGAGAACTGTTCTTCCAATTCTCGTTTGATCGTCCACAAAGATGTAAAAAAAGCCCTGGTGGAGCGCATTTTGCATCGTGCGCGTGATTGGCGCACAGGTGATCCCCTAGATCCCTCCAACCGTTTGGGTGCAATTGTTTCTCAAGAACAATATGATTCCATTCTTGGCTACATCGCCAAGGGCAAAGAAGAAGGCGGCAAAGTCCTGATGGGCGGGGCAGCGATGAAAGAAGGCCAAGGCCTCTTCATTGAACCAACCATTTTTGATGAAATCACACCCGACATGACTATTGCCCGCGAGGAAATCTTCGGACCGGTCTTGTCGATCATTACTGTTGGCTCAACAGATGAGGCTGTCAAAGTTGCGAACGATACCAAATACGGCCTGGCGGCTTCCGTTTTCACTGCCAACGTTCGGCGCGCTCATCGCGTTGCCCGAGCCATTAAGGCGGGCACGGTAACCGTAAACTGCTTCGGCGAGGGTGATATTTCAACGCCTTTCGGTGGCTACAAACAGTCTGGCTTTGGTGGCCGTGACAACTCCATTCACGCCCACGATCAGTACACAGAGATGAAAACCATTTGGGTTGATCTCTCTGACGGCGAGACAGACGGTGAACTCGATTAAGGCTCTCAAATTTCCAAAGGATCTCAAGGGCTGTGGCTGGTATGAAATCTTGCCGGAGCCTAACCCTCCTCAGGAACTAGTGAGCGATATAAAGGCCGACTGGATCATCATCGGGACAGGGTTCGCAGGGCTGTCTGCGGCTCAGCGGTTGACCCAGCTTAGACCAAACGACAGGGTTGCCGTGTTGGATGCACAACCCGTTGGTTGGGGCGCGGCAGGCCGCAATTCCGGTTTCATGATTGATATCCCGCATGAGTTACAGAGCAATGATTACGCCGGAGGTCTGGAAAAAGACCTCGAGCATATCCGTGTCAACCGGACGGCGGTCAAATTCGCAACCGATCTAGTTGAAGAGTACGGGCTTCAGGAACACTTCTCGCTATCGGGAAAGATCCATGGAGCGGTGGATCAAGTCGGTATGGAATCCCTCCATGCTTTTGAGCATCATCTGGATAACCTTGGCGAAGCTTATACATCCTTGTCGGCGGCTGATATGAAGCGAGTGACCGGTACGGACTATTATACTGGCGGGATGCATGCTCATTCGGGCGCGCAGATTCAGCCCGCTGGTTATATCCGCGGTTTGGCCAAAGGCCTAACAAGCAAAGTTGATATCTTCGAGAACTCTCCTGTCCTGGAGATTAAGCAAGGTGCCACCAAAGAAGCCGTCACGCCTCATGGTAAGGTCTCGGCGCCTAAAGTCATCATGGCTGTGAATGGAAAATTGGACAGTTTCGGGTTTTTCAAACGTCGCTTGATGCATGTTTATACCTTTGCTTCCATGACCCGGCAACTGAGCGAAAACGAGCAAGCCCTCCTCGGCGGCGACCCTGCGTGGGGTCTTGTGTCAGCCCACCCTATGGGAACATCGATCAGGAAAACCGCAGAAAGTCGGATCGTTGTACGTTCGGTTTTTACTTACAATCCCACAGGTGAAACATCGGCTGCTCAAATCACTAGGCTTGGCCGTGTTCAAAAGCGTGCTTTCCAGGCCCGCTTTCCCATGCTGGATCAGGTCACCATGGAGCATCGCTGGGGCGGGCATCTATGTTTGTCGCTTAATTCTGCACCCGCGTTTGGCGAAATAGAACCAGGTATCTATGCTGCTTGTTGCCAACAGGGCTTGGGCGTTATGCAGGGCACTCTCTCCGGCAAGTTGATAGCTGAACTGGCGATCGGTCAGGACAATGAAGATCTTCGGACATATCAATCTTTTGGTGAGCCCAAAAAGCTCTACCCAGAACCCTTTATGACCCTCGGTGCCAAAACGCACCTCTGGTGGTCCCATCTACGAGCAGGAAAAAACCTCTGATGACTGATGCAACAGGAACAACCCGCCGCGGTGGCCGCGGTTCTAGACGTGCTCTTCGTTCAGCGATTGATGTTGATATGTTGCCTCACCTGACGAGGAACTTGCCGCTCACCGAACCAATGGATCAGGAGCAGATCGAGAAGATTGATGATGCTTCTATGTCAATTCTGGAAGAAATCGGTGTGGATTTCCGAGATGAGATCGCGCTCAAAGACTGGGAAGCTGCTGGTGCACAGGTTGAAGGAGAACGTGTCCGGTTCGATCGAGGGATGATCAGAGAGTTGATCGCCTCTATCCCTTCATCAATTACGCTCCATGCGCGTGATCCAAACAAGACAGTTACGCTCGGCGATGGGCGCTCGATCTTCGTACCGATGACTGGCGCACCCTTCATCTCCGACCTCGAAGACAAGCGCCGTTGGGGAACCTTGGAAGATCTGAACAATTTCCACAAACTGTCCCATATGGCCCCGTCGATGCACTCGACAGCGCACGTGATTTGTGAGCCCATGGACAAACCCGTTAACCACCGCCACCTGTGGATTACATATTCGTCTATGCTCCACTCCGACAAGACCTTCATGGGCATGTCCACGACCGGCGAGAATGGCGAAGATGTCATGGCGATGGTGAAAATCCTCTTCGGTGAAGATTTCGTTGATAACCACCCGGTGGTGACGGCGAACATCAATGGAAACTCCCCATTGGTTTGGGACGAATCAATGCTCGGTGCGCTCCGCGCCTTCATCCGACATAATCAGCCAGTGCTCTGCTCGCCCTTTGTGCTGGGCGGCGCCAACACGCCGGCCTCTACAGTGCCTGCCGTGGCCCAGCTCAATGCCGAAGCTTTGTCTGCTTTGGCTTACACGCAAGTGGTTCGCAAAGGAGCACCCGCCATATATGGACACTATCTATCAACAGTCTCCATGGCTTCCGGAGCGCCAATGGCAGGTACGCCGGAAATCTCACTCATGAACTTCATGATTGGTCAAATGGCACGTCATTACGATATCCCGTGGCGTACATCGAACACCCTCGGCGGTGCGAAAACTTTCGACGCTCAAGCGGGTTATGAAAGCGCCACAACATTGATGGCTGTCATGATGTCTGGCGCTAACTATATCTGGCACTCAGCGGGTTGGAACGAGGCCGGCATGCATTGCTCTATCGCCAAGTTCATGGTTGACGCCGAACAATGTGCCATGGCCTACAGGATGACCGAAGGGCTGCGTTGGGACGATTTCGACGAAGCTTTGGCCGCTGTTCGGGACATAGGACCTGGTGGGCATTACTTGGGGCATCAGCACACCCAAGACAACTTCGAACGGGCCTTCTTCATGCCGAAGTTGTTCGACAACAACTCCATCGAACAGTGGGAAGCAGAGGGCTCAAAAGAAATCACTCAGCGCGCGTTGGAAATGGCCGAGAAACAGCTACGTGAATACCAACAACCCAAGCTCGACGAGGCTAAGAACGAAGAGCTGCTTGACTTCATTTCCCGTCGAGAGAAAGAAGTTTTTGGAGACGTTGCTTAACGTCACTTAAACCGTTGCCTTTGAACAAAAGCCGGTTTAGAAAAAAGCGACTCCAATTTATGATTGGTGAAAGTCGACCGTGCTGGTGTAGCTCAGTTGGTAGAGCATGTCATTCGTAATGACAGGGTCGTAGGT
>Ga0055584_100003104_pt1 | contig 16420 bp, 30 predicted proteins | sample OSDHelmetaG_FD_58716 | JGI IMG/M metagenome (GOLD analysis project Ga0055584, IMG submission 58716) | Pelagic marine sediment microbial communities from the LTER site Helgoland, North Sea, for post-phytoplankton bloom and carbon turnover... | ecosystem: Environmental > Aquatic > Marine >... | reverse complement strand
AGCTCTATGGTTAGCATTGAATGCTGTTAATGCTCTTGAGGGTGTTAGATTCTATGTATCATTTGCATGTAGTTGGGCATTCGCTGAACTTAAAAAGATGGAAGGCAATGCTAAGATTATTAAGTTTATTGCAAGAGACGAAAACGTTCACCTTGCTTCTACTATGCATCTAATTAAAATACTACCTCAAGACGATAAAGATTTTGCTAAAATAAAAGAAGAATGTAAAGATGATGTATTGAATATATTTAAAGAAGTAGTTGAACAAGAAAAGCAATGGGCTGATTATTTATTTAAAGATGGTTCAATGATTGGCTTGAACGCTAATGTTTTAAAGAGTTATGTAGAATGGATAGCAGCGAAAAGATCTTCTGCTTTAGGTATAGAACATACTTTTGTTGGTGGATCTAATCCGTTACCATGGACCCAGAAATGGATAGTAGGGAGTAGTGTACAGGTAGCTCCTCAGGAAACAGAAATCTCCTCATATATTACAGGTGGAGTTAAGAAAGATGTATCTGCGGATACTTTTACAGGATTTAAACTATGAATGTTAAGAAGATACTTTGTATGGTATGCGACTTTGAAGGTAAAGTAAGTTTTCATGATCCTATATTTAACATAACTCATTGTCCTTCATGCGGTGAAGAGCTAGAGTATGATGACGGAGAGGACTATAATGATGACGAATTGGACTTACAATAACAAAGATGTAGAAGAGCTTCCTGAAGATTGCGAAGCATTTGTATATATTATTACCAATACTGTCAATAATAAAAAGTATGTTGGAAAAAAGCTCGCTAAATTTAAGGTAACTAGACCTCCTCTTAAAGGTAAGAAGAGAAAAAGAAAATCAACAAAAGAGAGTGATTGGCGAACTTATTGGGGATCATCAGAACATCTTAAAAATGATGTTGCTGAGTTAGGTGAAGATAAATTTACTAGAGAGATATTATATTATTGTCCTAGTAAGGGAAGCGCTGGTTACTTAGAAGCAAGAGAACAATTTGAAAGAAATGTATTAGCTTCTGATGAGTACTATAATGGTATTATTAATGTACGTATAGGACAATCAGATAATTTACAAGAAGCATTGAGAATGATAGATGAAATTAGCAGTTAAATATTTACCTGGTTGCGGAGGAGAGTTTATTCTCAGCCTGATATCAGCTATAATAGATGATAAGCCATTTGATCTTAATGAAAAGAATCATTATGATTGCACTCAGTTTGGATGTGGTCATCAAGGCTTTAGTAAGTTTTTTCAGAAAGTACATTTAACTTCAAGACCAGATTACGCATCATTAGTATCTGATAGTGCTGGTAAAAACAATTATGTTGAAAAAGATAATATCTTTAAACATTATGACCGAATAACATTGCATCAATGGTCGCTAAATATTATGGCAGAGATGCAATACAGAAATTTTAATAACATTTTAGTTATTAAAGACAGTGATGATCGTGGTAAGATCCTTGCCAAGGCTAAGTTAGGAACACTAGTTGGTGTATCTGATATGCCTGAAAAAGAATGGGATAACTATCTTTATAATAAGATGAAATCTCACTCAGAACGCAAAGGATTATATGATTATGCTGAACGGGCTTTTAACGTTACATATGTGACATATGAGAGCCTATATAATAATGCGTTTGAAGAAACTCAAGCGATAATTAAAAACTTTTGTGATGTGGAAATTGATGAAACCCATTACGAGCTAATAAGGAAATATTATGAAAAGAATCAGTCTATTATTGACTCTTATCTTAGCAATCGGACTAGCTAGTCCAGTATCTGCTGATTATGATACAGAGAAAGATATTAACTTTAAAACATCAAACTCTCTACTACATCTACGCGCAGGCATGGGCCCTCATGATTGGCATGGCGAGTTCTATACCGATCTATTTGACGTAGGTGGTGGTACAGTAGAGTACGGAATAATCTATCAAGATAGAGCAGTCCAAAACCTAACCTGGCACCAGATTAACTGGAAGTCTCCTAAATTAACTTATGCTGATAACAGAGTTAAATTCTGGATTACAGCTAAATTAAATTATGTGCCGAATGATACTGTTATGGGTCATGGAGCTGAACAGAATGAAGGTTTCGGTTTTCATAATCGATTCTGGAATCAGATTGTTATTGCTGACGGTTTAAGACTGACTACATTTGTAGAGCCAAGATGGCAGCAGAAATCTGATGGATTTGGCTTTTTAGGTAGTAAGAATAGAATTACGCTTGATAAAGATTTCGGTAAAACAACACTGCATGTTGGTATGCTTACTTATGGTAATGCAACGTCTAAGTTTGATGCTAAGACTGAATATGTAGTAATGTATACATTTAAATTTTAGGAATATATTATGTTTAGTGATCATGGTCATTTAATATTTCCTATCCTTAACTCATGGGTAGGATTTGCACTGTTAGGTACATACGCTTTAATAGCTTATACTCTAACAAACAAATTTGCATCAGGTTATACTGATGGTAAAGAAAGCTTCTTATTAGCTCGTAGAGAACTTAATACATGGCAAGGCGCTATGTCTATTTCAGCTGCATGGTTATGGGCCCCTGGGTTATTCATATCAGCACAGCAAGCTTATGTTAACGGTTTAGTAGGACTATTCTGGTTCTGCTTAGGTAACTTTATTACTCTTACATTCTTTGGATTCTTTGCTAAAAAGATTAGGGATCAAGAGCCTGATGGATTTACCTTTACTGAATATGTAAAGAATAGATTCTCAGGTAATGCGTATTGGTTCTATAGAGTTGAGATGATTATCTTAGCTGTATGTGGATTTGCTATTAACCTTATTGCTGGTGGTACTACAGTTGCATTATTAACCGGAATGGACTATACTTTAAGCACAATATTAATGAGCATGGTCGCCCTATTATATGCATTTAGAAACGGACTCAAAGCTACTGTCGTTACCGAGATTATCAAAATATCTGTTGTTTGGATTGGTGTTTTGGTTCTTGTTCCCATGGTCGTTAGTACTGCTGGTGGGATTGATGTTGTTAAGGCCGGCATGGCTGGTATTAAAGGTTCTGGTAGCTCTATCATTGGTACTTCTTTCGCTTGGGGTGTTTTTACTAGCTTTGGAATCGCTGCCTTTTTAGGTCATATGGGCGGTACTTGGAGAGATAATTCTTTCTATCAAAGAGCATTCGCGATTAAACCTCAATCGATTATTCCAGCATTTACATTAGCATCATTCCTCTTTATTGTTATTCCAATTGGAATGGGTATTATTGGTTTTACAGCTGCTGGCTTAGGATATAATATACCTACCGATAAGATATTTAATACTAATATTATTACAATTGCTTCATTGCTTGGACCTATAGCAGCTGCTGCCTTTACTTTTATGGTATTTGCAGGACTGATTGCTATCTTAGATAGTCAAATGGCTTCACTAACTAACCTAGTTGGTAATGACTTAGCTAAACCAGAGAATGCTATTCCTTGGGCTAGAAAAGCTATGATTGCCTTAGCAATTATAGGTGTTTGTGTAGCTAATATACCTGGTATTACATTAGGTAACTTGTTTATCTTCTTTAGTATTATGGGTGCAACGCTATTCATACCTAGCATGATGATTGTACTTAAACCTAGTTTACTAGAAGGCAATGCGCTCTTCTATTCATTTGTAGCATGTTTTATAGGAGCTATGAGTTTATACTTCAATGGCTTTACATTCTACGCAACATTAACAGCAGTATTCGCAACACCGGCATTAGCATATGGCAGCTCAAAACTATCAAATAGAATCTCCTAGACTGATTATTCTTACCGGGCCTCAAGGGGCCGGTAACCATTTATGGTCTAAGATATTTAACACACATCCTTCTGTTAACGGTTGGGACATGCAAGGCAAATATTGGCAAGGGCATCATAGAGAGCCTTTTGCTGAATGCTGGAATAACCCAAAGCTCTTTAAGGACTATGACTATAAACAGCTCAACGTTACTAGTATAAGTAATCCCTACGTAGCTAAGGGGAGACACAGGGTCCCTAAGTATGATGAAGTGTTTAAAGCATTAGATGCAAGAGGTGTACAGTATTCTGTACTACAATTAGGTAGAGATGGTAATATCTTGCAGCATCAACAAACAAGACTAAGAAAGAAGATTACATTAGACCTTGAATCATTTCCAGAGGCTGATTTCTTTCTTTCTTTTGAACTACTACAGCTCTATGGTGCTAAGTATATTGAGACGGTAGCATATAATTTAGACTTCCCTATTGATATTGGTAAAGCTGTTGAGCATTTAACTGAAGATACTAATGCCAAGTATATTCAAGAGCATAAAGGTGTTACTGATACAGACAGATTAGTAGCATTAGCTATTAAAGAATCAAAAATAGATCTAACTAAGTTATATGAGGCTGACCCTCCTGCTCCTAGTAAACCAGAAGTAGTAAAATCAAAAGCACCAAGCAAGCGAGCTCTTAAGAAAGCGCAAGCTGCTGAAGTACCTAAACCAACTAAGGCCCGTCAAGAGGCTGATAAAAGAAGAGAAGCAAGACTAGCAAGAGTTGCTGAAGAAGAAGCAGCTGCTCTTAAGAAGGAAAAGAATGCCGCTAGAGCTAAAAAAGCTGCAGCAACTCGCGCAAAGAATAAACGAGCGAAGGCTAAAGCAGCAAAAGATGCAAAAAACTCTAAATAAATACTTCCATCCTGATAATTGGACAGCTAATACAGACTTTCACTGGACAGGAGATGATTTCTTAATACAGGAAATTGGTGCAGGTGCATCTATATTAGATGTAGGTTGTGGTTATAACACTCTTAAACCTCATTTCGGTGATGCCTTACATGGTATTGATCCTGCTAACCATTATGCCGATGAAATGGTATCTATAGAAGATTTTAAACCAGAAGGACAATACGATGTTGTATTATGTCTTGGATCTATTAATTTTGGTGATGAGTCTACCATTCGAAGTCAGATAAATAAGATAGTACATTGTACAAAAGAGAAAGGAACTATCTACTGGCGACAGAATCCAGGACGAAGAGATAGACCTTTTAGTGGTATTGAACAAGTAGATTTTTTCCCATGGAGCTTTGTCTATAATTGTAAATTTGCTGATGAAGTAAATTGCAGAGTACGAGAGATGAGATGGGATAATGATAGAATCTACGCAGTCTGGGAGAGAAGATAATGTGGATGTTATTCGTAGCAGTTATTAGAGCTATTGTAATAGGTATTCTTAAAACTAGAATACTTAAATGGCTACATAAGCCTATGCTTAGAATGGATAAATGGTGTGAAGATAAGATCGGTATAGATCTAATCAAGCAGGAAACAACCTGGCGTAAAAAATATCCTCTTCTATCTGATAAATTAGATAAAATGGAAGCAAAGATAGATAAATTAAGCGATATAGTTGATCTGGAGGATTAATAAATGGCAATACAATTCAAGGTAACAATCGAAGGACCAGAAAACGCTGTAGCTAATGATGCAGCTGCTTTCAGGGGATGGTTAAAATCATACACTGGCAACTCAGGCAGCCCAGCTGTTAAAAATTTATACCAAGCTGGTAAAATTGTTGCTTACCCACAACTAACTGTTACTGAAAACGGTACAGGCGTAGATAATGTAAGACCTGTATGCACAATGCTATATGAATTTGATTCAGCTCTATCAAGAGAGCAATTCATTCATAATTCACATGAGTGGGGTGCTGAAGCAATAGAATATAGAAATATTTTACAAGAGAATAATAATTTTGTAATTACAGGTGTATCAATAGACACCTAATTTGAATCATGGCCTAAGGCCTTATATAATGGAGTTATGATGATAGAAATATTTGGTAAAACAAACTGTCCTTTCTGTGATAAAGCAAAAGCACTTTGCGAAAAGAAAGGACTTGAGTATGTATACAAGCAACTTGGTACAGATTTTACTCGTGAGGAGCTTTTTGAAGAGTTTCCTACAGCGAGAACATTCCCACAGATACGAATCGACGGTGAAGCAATTGGCGGCTATGATTCCTTAGCGGCTACAATATAGGAAATATATTATGGATCTTAAAATCGTTGGAGCTGATGGAGCTCCTATAACAGAGTCTCCTAAGATAGTAGGTGCATCTGGTGAAACGCTTAACCCTACAGTTGAAACTAATGAAGTAGATCAACTGGCAATGGGTGGTACTGAATTAATGAAGTATGGACTAGCAGAGAGATTAGATCCAAAACTACTAGATCAGTTTCAGATTATTCCTTCTCGAGTAAGAGAAGTAGATCCTGATAAAAAGACTGTCTTATGGTTGCATGATCTACCTCAAGATCCTGAGTCACAGCACTTGAAAGAGCCTGAGAACTTAGAGATGTTTGATAAGATTGTATATGTGTCTGAATGGCAGAAGCAGCAATATCAAAACTTTCTCGGTATTCCACCTAGTAAAGGACAGGTTCTTAAGAATGCTATTGTGCCTATTGAAGAGCATAGTAAGTCTGAGGACACTATTAATATCATCTATCACACTACCCCTCACAGAGGTTTAGAGCTTCTTATACCTGTGTATGAACAGATAGCTCAGATGTATGATAACGTTCATCTCGATGTTTATTCATCATTTAACGCTTATGGATGGCCTGATAGAGACAAGCCTTACAAAGATTTATTCAAAACTATCGAAGATAATCCAAGAATGACCTATCATGGATTCCAACCTAATGATGTAGTAAGAGAAGCTCTTAAGAATGCTCATATATTTGCTTATCCATCTATATGGCAAGAGACATCTTGTATAGCATTAATGGAAGCAATGTCAGCTGGTGTTATGTGTGTGCATAGTAACTTAGGTGCTTTACCTGAGACAGCAGCTAACTGGACTTATATGTATCAATTTGATGAAGAGCCAAGTAGACATGCTAATGCATTTGGTCAATGTCTTATTCAAGCTATTGAATTATTTAATTCTGATAGTAAGAAGAATATACTTCAGCAACGATTAACTATGCAGCAAGTTTATGCTAATAGTTTCTATAGCTGGGACTCAAGAATCGTCGAATGGAACGGATTATTAGGAACACTCGCAGATTCATAAACTTGACTTCACTCCTGAAAGTAGTTATAATATAGTATGGCTAGAAAAAAACTTACAGAAGAAAAAAAGGCTGTTCTAGTAGAACGCCTAGCAAAAGCACGTGCTGCGAAGGCTGAGAAATCAGGACCTCCGAAGTACGCAATGTATAGCGAGCATGTTGTCAGTCTACCTGATGATCATCCTCTGTCATTAAAGACAGTTAAAGGATGGTTAAAGGAAGCTAAATCAACTGCCGCGGTTCATAAAAAGAACTGGCGTTACGGTGATAAAAAATCATACGCTAAGTATCATCAATGGACTGGTTATGCTACTCAATTGAGTACTTACTTAAGAACAGGCACGTACTGTTCTAACTTCCAAGGAGCTAATATGGAGTTTAAGACTAAGCGAACTTGTGTCGCTATGGCTTATTATCCTAATGGTAGACCTAAACGTGAAGTTGGTGTTTGGTATCCAGATGTCAGAATGGAATGGACACGTGAGTTGGATGCTGAAGAGCGAGCTAACTATGGTGGTAAGATAAAGTAATGGGTAAGGTTATACCATTCCCAGGTAAAAAGCTTACACCTGAACAAGAGCAAGCTAATCACCCTGAGAGAAATGAGCAGCGATTGCTTGAGCATATTGTAAATATATCTCTCGATATGTCTATTAATGTCTTTAACCAATTTGATACCTCTAACTTACCTGTTGTAACGTTTGATGATACTAATAAAAAGGACTTTGTATTAATACATGAAGCTATTAAATCAGCTGTTAGTAGATTATATGGTAAGGAACATGAACTACAAACAACTGATCATAAGTGTGTTGATCTAGCTCTTTCTGATATACAATTTGATGATGACATTAACCCTAAGGATGATGAATGATTATACTTGACCTAAACCAGACAATGATCTCTAACCTGATGGCTCAATTAGGTAATCATACTAACGTAGAAGTTAAAGAAGATCTTCTACGTCATATGGTACTTAATGCTATAAGAAGCTATCGCAGTAAATTTACTGCTGAGTATGGTGAGATTATAATTGCAGCTGATAATAAACATTACTGGCGCAGAGACATCTTTCCTTACTATAAAGCTCATAGAAAGACTTGGAGAGAAAAGTCAGAGCTTGATTGGAATACGATATGGGAAGCAATGAACGCTATTAAAGCTGATCTTAAAGAAGTATTTCCGTACAAGTATATAGATGTGCATGGCGCAGAAGCAGATGATGTTATAGGTACTATATGCCATGAGCATGGTACAGAATTAAATACAGGTGAGCCTATTCTTATACTGTCAGGTGATAAAGACTTTGTGCAGTTACAGAAGTACGCTAATGTAAATCAATATGACCCAGTAAGAAAGAAGTACATTACAAATAGTACTCCAGAAAGATTCTTACTTGAACATATACTAGGAGGAGATCGAGGAGATGGTGTACCAAATATTCTCTCTAAAGATGACTGCTTTATTAATGGACGTCAAAAGCCATTACGTAAAACTTTTATAGCTAAGGTCTTAGTCGAAGGTGGGGTACATCTACCTGACGAAGAAACAAAAAGAAACTATGCACGTAATAAGCAATTAGTAGACCTCTCAGAAACCCCTGAGAATATTAAGCTAAATATTCTTGAACAATATGAAAAACCTGCTAACAGCAGGGATAACTTATTTAACTACTTCATTGAGAAGAAACTCAAAGGCTTAGTTGAATACATTGGAGACTTTTAAAATGGTAAAAGGTATATTTGAAATCTTTGGTGAAGTTGCTAAGCTTAAAACTAATAAAGCAAAAGCAGAAGCATTAAAGCAGCATGATCTGTTCTCAGTTAGAACAATCTTACAAGGATGTTTTCATCCAAACATTAAATTCTTACTACCTGATTCTATCCCACCTTATGGTGAAGCAGATGGAACTCAAGTAGAAACAAGATTACATAGTATGGTAAAGAAGCTAGACATCTTTATCGAAAATGGCAGGCCTGTAGCAACGCAATCAAAGAGAGAGATGCTCTTTATTGAAATGCTTGAATCAGTCCATCCTAAAGATGCCATTATTCTTGTTAACATGATTCAAAAGAAAGCACCAGTTAAAGGTATTACTAAACAAGTAGTACAAATGGCCTTCCCATCACTATTGCCAGCTGATGGTCCAAAGTCCAAATAACTTTAAAGAAGCACAGGAATACTTTGATGCCTATACTGGTATTAAAGGACATGGAGTAACATTAAGCTCCTGGTATCCACCTGTTCACGAGACACGTCTAAGATTAAACTATACGTACTATAACTCAAAAGAGATTATGGAGCGTATATTTGATTGGTATTTAAAAATAGATCCTGATGGTAGAATATTCGATTACACTGTCATAGACGATGGCTCTCAAGAGATACCTATCACTGAATGTAATATACCAGATCATTGGCAAGTATTACGTATAGATAAAGACCTTGGTTGGAACAACGAAGGAGCAAGAAATTGTCTTATGCGTGACACGAGCAATATGTGGAACCTTTTATTAGATAGTGATTGGGTAGTTACAAAGAGATGTCTTGATCGTATTCAGCGAGAGCTTATATTCTTAGATAGAGAGTATGTATTCTTTCCTGGCAACTTTGGTCCTAAAGTAGGTCGTAATAGCTATCTTGTAAGTAAAGAAGAGTTCTGGACGAGAGGCGGCTATGATCAGACTTGTATCGGCTATCATGGCGTTGACTATTCATTTCTAAGATACAACTTAAAATACGATTACAGTGAGCTGTTCTGGTTCACAAGACTAGTTGATGATGTTATTGATCCTAATGCAAAAGATAGAATGAATAATGTAATTAAGTTTCATCAACGAATGGAAGAGATGGAGAAGCTCGGATATGGCCATCGTAATCCACAAGACAAGCAAGACTTTGTATGGACTGATCTAGATAAGAAAGAAGAACTATGGCAGCATATAGAGTATGAAAAGATTCAATAAGTATATATTTGTAGCAGGTGCACCAGGTTCTAAATGGAGCAGTGTATGTAAAAATATCTATTATAGTAATTCTGTAAATAGATCTGACTATACTGACGAAAGAACTTACTATCATTCTGCATGGGGTGAACCTAAGCTGATGCATCTTGGTGCATACTTTGACCCAGGTATGGAGTTTGGTGATTGGTTTGATAACATAACACAATACTCCAAAGAATTTGCTGAAGAAGAATTTAATAAACCATTTAAAGGTCCAGGTGTTAAGATTATTAAGAGTCATGTATTTGCTTATTGTATTCCTTGGCTGAGAGAGCATTGGCCTGAGTCTCCTATAGTGTTAGTACACAGAGACAATGATGCTTGCTTAGGATGGTGGGTTAGATGTGGTGAGTTTAATATTACGTACCCATCATATAATAAATACTATAAAGATTTAAAGCAAATGGGATATGAAATTGATAGACAAAATAGCTATATCTTAGAAGCAATGAAAGGTGCTACACCTGCTAGTGATAATGAACATTTAGCTAGATTATGTCGAATCAATTCACCAAGTAAAAAATTTAAACAGAACTATTATAAAGATAATATCAAGGTAGCCGTCCTATGAGCAGTTGGGATAAAAATAAAGAGAGAAGTAATTACCATTTTGATCCTACATTGATGCATCCTCTGTATGATACAGTAGATAGAGTTGGTCATATTGATCTTAGCAGAGTATATCATACAGATCTAAAAAAAGTTATTGATGAGTCATACGGTGCTACTTGGCGTACAAGAGGCAATAAAGATAAACATGGCAAGATAGGTGTTAGATCTAGAAAAGAAGAAGAGTACCAAGCAGAAGAATATGATTTAGAGAATACAGGCTATGGAGCTAATCATGTTATTAGCAATCTTAACTGGGACATACCAGATAGCATACAAATAATAGCAGACGAATTTCAATTAGAAAGACAGATGACTAGAGTGCATGTACAGTTTCCTGGTCAAGTATGGAACTTACATATGGATAAGCTAGAGAAATGGGCACCTGATAACCCTGACTCAGTAGAGAGATATATGGTACAGTTAACTGATTGGAAACCAGGACAATGGTTCTCTTATGGTAACTATACGTTTGAACACTGGAAAGCAGGTGATGTAACTACATTTAATTGGCAAGATGTACCTCACTCAACGGCTAATGCTGGTCATCATCCCAGAGTAACACTTCAAGTAACAGGAATAAGTACAGCTGAATCAAGAGAATACTTGAACGAGGTCCGAAAGTCGACTATAATAAGGTATAGGAGATAAACGTAGATTGCTAATTATTGCTAAGGAAATCTCCTCCCTTTAACCCTTTAAGATTATGAATAATATGAAAAAAATACTAAGCGATTGTGATGGAGTACTTCTTGACTGGGGCTACTCGTTCGAAAAATGGATGAAGTTTCACTTTGGTATGACTGTAGTTAACCGTGAAGCTTATAACATAGCAGATAGGTATGAAAGCAATTGGGAGTGTCTAGATAAGAATAATCTATTCTACTTACCAAGAGTATTCTGTAATAGTTCAAGAATTGGTAATCTAAGGCCTCATAGAGACGCAGTTAAATATGTTAAGAAGCTCTGGGAAGAGCATGGTATGACTATTGATGTTGTTACATCCTTATCATTAGATCCTGAGTCACAAAAATTGAGAGAAAGGAACTTAAGAACAGTATTCGGTCAGGCTATCGATAGAATCATCTGTCTAGATACAGGTGAGGATAAAGATGAAGCATTAGCTGAGTGGAAAGACTCAGGCAACTGGTGGATCGAAGATAAACCAGAGAATGCTCAAGCTGGATTGGATGCTGGTCTTAACCCTATACTTATCGACGCTGAATATAATCAAGAGTTTTCTATTATGGATAATCCTGGCATTGCCCGATTAGATAACTGGAAGCAGATATATGAGTTTGTCACTCATAGAGAGTTCAGCTAAGTATAATAATGCCAATATATGACTTTCAGAATATAGATACAGGTGAAGTAGAAGAACATATGATGTCTTTCACTAAGCTTGATCAATTTAAAAAAGATAACCCACACCTTAAGTCTGTTATACTAAAAGCAGCTGGTATTGTAGGTGGTCATATATCTGTGCATGAGAATAAAGACGGTGGGTTTAACGACTTAATGAATAGGATAGGTAAAGCTAATCCTACATCAGCAGTTGCTGATAAGTATGTTAATCGATCAGCCAAACAAGTTAGTGTAGAAAAGACACTAGATAAGCACTGGGGTAAACGTAGTGACAAATAAAGTATTCAATCTAGATATTGTAGAGTTTCCTAAGTTAAAAAGAATAACAGTAGATGGTACTAGACATTATATCAGAGAGGGTGATGAGATACAAGAGCCTTATCCGTCTGTTACATCTATTACCTCACAGCTAGCTAAAGAGGCTATTAAGAAGTGGCGTAAGAGAGTAGGTACAAAGAAAGCCAATGCTATAACAACTAAAGCTACAAGACAAGGCACCAAAGCTCACATACTTATTGAAGAGTATATACAAGGACATGAGCTGCCTGAGTCAATGCCGAATGAGATGGAACTCTATCTTGGATTTAAGAAGATAGCAGATGCTCATATAGATAACATAAGATCAATTGAAGGTCAGATGATGTCAGACTACCTTAGAGTAGCTGGTACTGTTGACCTTATTGCTGAGTATGATGGAAAACTATCAGTAATAGACTGGAAGACATCAGCTAAGCAAAAGAAACATGAATGGGTGCATGGATACTTCATGCAAGAAGCAGCTTATGCTGTTATGTTTGAGGAGAATACTCAAGTACCTATCCAACAATTAGTGACAATTATATCATGCTCTGATGGTGAACAGCAGATATTCGTAGAGAAGCGTGATGATTGGATACAGAAGTTTATTGAACTAAGAGAAACTTATGATAGAGTATCGGATTACAGGAAGAACTCATAATTTAGCCCGACTAGAGCGATTTATACAAGTTGTTATTGGTGCATTACTACCTTATCCTTATAAGAGACAGATAGAGATAGATATAGAGATAGTACCTACTATTGATAGATGCCACAATAACTATGCTGAGTGTGATGGTGATAGGAATGCTGCTAATATTATTCTATCAAGAAGAGATGAATATAATGAGCTGTTTAGTGAGAAGCTTATGGCACTTAATGTGGCACATGAGTTAGTTCACGCTAAGCAATTTATAAAAGGTCAATTGAAAACAAAAAATAACAATCAAGACTATTGGATGGGTCGTAGATGTCTAACTAAGAGTACTAATCGACAGCCATGGGAAAAAGAAGCATATAGTATGGAAGAACAATTAGTGGAGCTATTCTGGTGAAGCGACATAATGTATTGATCTACGGTAAAGATTTATGTCCTTTGCAATGGCAGATATTTAATATATTTGCTGCTGAGCATAGATGCTTTATGAAAGATAGAGTACATACACCATGGGGCGCTTCTATGTTAAATAGAGAGCTATCAAGTCACCCATCTATTACTAAAACCTTATATATGCCGGTTGAGATAGTTCTAATAACTAAAATAGACGATCATTACTTTGATGAGCTCTTAGGAGAGATTGGAACAATAGGTAAAGGTGCTAAAGTACTAGTGATGGATCCTGATGGAGAAGAGCTGACTAATGAGATGATAAAGAAGCATGATAATGTATCTATTTCTTATTGCAGTTTAAAGTCTCCTAAATCTCCTGAAGATCTGTACTTCTATGATGAGCCAATAAAGATTGAATCACATATCAAACAATTCTGGACTGACTTCTTTAAGTTTAGTCTATATAACGTGGAAATACTATGACAACAATATTAATAACAGGAGTGAAAGGCTTTATAGCTAGCAATGTAGTAGAACATTTCGCTGGTAAAGAGGGTTATACTCTCATGGGATATGAAGGACTTAGCCATGACATGCATAAAGTTAAATGGCATTTACAACCTGATATTATACTTCATCTTGGAGCAGAAGCTGGTGTGAGACGATCACATGAAGAGCCAGATCTGTTCTGGAAAAATAATGTAGATGGCTTTCAAGCAGTGTTAGATCTAGCCAATGATTTTGTTAAGACACCGAGAGTCATCTACGCCTCATCTTCATCTATATATGATTGGCACATGTCTCCCTATGCGACAACAAAGAAGATAAATGAGCAGATGGCTAGTCAACAGATGCCTGATAACTCATTAGGATTAAGATTTCATACAGTCTATGGTAAGAACTCTCGTACAGATATGTTCTTCGATAAGGTTATAAACCATCCAGATACTATAGATTATGTAACAGACCATGAACGTGATTGGACTCATGTAGAAGACGTTGTCTCTGCTATTGAGGTGATCATTGAGAAAGGCCAACATCTTACCGGTGCGATTGATGTTGGTTGTGGAATGCCTTGTAGTGTAGCCGATATGGTTAAACACTTCACAGGTAAAGATGATATCCCGACTAAAGAGGTCACAGGAGAGCGTGAGAAAACTCATGCTAAGCCTATAGAGCTCTTGGAGTTAGGATGGAAACCTAAGCACTTTATATTAACAGAAAACCCAAAGGACTATGAAACCATTTAATAAAACCCACAGACCAAGACAGCCGCTAAATAAAGGCAAATTTCAGAAGAAGAAGTACGAACCTAGTTTCGATCAATTGATGAGAGCATTTAAGAAGAAGGCTGAGAAATCAGGCATCATTAAGGAATGCCGGGATAGAGAATACTATGAAAAGCCAGCAGCGAAAAGAAGACGAAAGAAAAATGAGCAGGTTAGAAGGGCGCAGAAGGCTCTCCGAATGGAGCGCTCGCAATTCGCGCGTGGAAGGCTCGGTAACGTCAGGTAAAATGAAGTTAACTTCCAGTAAAACCATGAAGTTCGGTCTTAATGATACGATCATAGGCACAATTATGAATTGGCCATTGAATGTATTATTGTTCTGGATTGTAGCACAATATCAGATAGGTCCAGTCATGGCAGCAACTATTGCTACCGTGTTCTTCTTCATCTTAGCAATTATTAGAAAAGCAATAGTAGCATATTATGTTTTTGAGCGTAAGCCAAAGCCAGAACCCTACGATGCACAAGCACCAGAGAGCTGGGGAGTATAGATATGGCGAAAGCAGCAAACAGAAAAATAAATAAATCGTTAATCAACGGTACAGGTAGAAAATGTACATCAATAGGTATAGGCGGTAGAGGTCGCAAGACTAAAATTGGTATGTCAACGATGAACAAAAGTAAAAAACGCTCTATGAGCACAAATCGAGGACAAGGATAATGCCACCAATTAAATTTAAACCATCACAAACAATCAAAGACAGAACAACTGGTAAGCTCAGAACAGAGCATTACTATATTAAGTCAATGAATAAGTATCAGCTCTTTAAAGAGATTAACAATAAGAGCACACGACCTAAGACCAGACAGAAGCTACTCAATGAGCTTGCTAGAAGAAGAATCGAAGTTGTATGGAACGAACCTAAGGAAGCATAGTGCCATCAAAGAATGATATAACAGGCGATGAGATAAAGTCAAAAGGCTTTTCTTCTGACTATGAAGACAACTGGACTCTGATCTTTGAGAGATGTGCTGAATGTAATGTACAGACGAAAGGTCAAGGTATAGATGTAAAGTCAATAGAGACGAATAAGACAATGAAGCTATGTCAAGCATGCTATAATATTCTAACTGGTATAACCACACAAGTAGAAAAGCAAGACTCAATGACAGATCTAAACTGGGATGGTAAGTGAGCGAATTAATCAAGCAAGATAATGATTCACTACAAGATGTAATCATTGAAACACCAACTGGTGAGCTGTCAGTAAAAGAGATACAGAACTCTAAGAGAATATATAAGAGTGCTACTCCTACAGGCACACCTGATTGGTATCTTAAGTGGGCAAGCTCTATTGTTGTTATGTGTGCTATGTCGATAAGAGGCATAGAAGGTTTACAGCTATGGGACTTAGGTCTATCTATCATTGGTATAATAGGATGGCTTGGTGTATCTATTATATGGAAAGATAGAGCTCTCATTGTTCTCAATGGTGTAGGCTTATTCTTACTACTAAGAACCCTTATACAGACGTTAATGGCATGACATTTAATGATGTAATGAAAGGCCTCATGCAAGGTGAGTGCACAATAAAGTATAAGAGCTTGATGACTGATGGTAATGAGCATGTGCGCAAGTGTAGACTACCTAGCATTATAAAGCAACAGTCACAAGGTGATGTTGTAGTAGTATGGTTAGTTGACGAAGCGAGATATGAAGACATTAATATCAAATCAATAGTTGAACTATGGGGCGAGTGCTAATATAATATAGACATGTTAAAAAGAAT
>Ga0055584_100003103_pt1 | contig 16422 bp, 10 predicted proteins | sample OSDHelmetaG_FD_58716 | JGI IMG/M metagenome (GOLD analysis project Ga0055584, IMG submission 58716) | Pelagic marine sediment microbial communities from the LTER site Helgoland, North Sea, for post-phytoplankton bloom and carbon turnover... | ecosystem: Environmental > Aquatic > Marine >... | reverse complement strand
GGGTATTGTTCACAACAGAAATGTAGGTATAGCTGATGTTACAAGACAAACCAACGGTGAATGGAGCTGGATAGTATATACCGACATGGAAAATGGATTTGAACCATCAAGAATAGAAGCAATGAAAAAAGTAAATGAAATTATCAAACTGACTGATAGACAACCAATCAAATAATGAAAGCAGAAGAACAAAACCACATCATCTATGACATAGAGGTGTATAAAAACATATTCACATGTGTGATTTACTCAGCCGAGCACGATGAATACCTGACCTACGAGGTCTCAAAGAGACGCAACGATTTTAAAGATTTCTGCAACGCAATGGAGACATTTGCCGACAACGAAACAAAGATGGTTGGATTCAATAACTTAGGTTATGATTACCCAGTCATTCACGCACTAATCAAACTAGGTCGTAAGGATCTCGACATTGGCTGGAAGGAGGTCACCAAGTTTGCTCGAACCAGATCTGACATCATCATCAACACACCATTCGAGAACCGCTTTGTAAATATCATCTGGTCTAGTGATCAGATCCTCAAACAGATCGACCTATACAAGATCCACCACTTCGACAACATAGCTCGCGCTACTAGTCTCAAAGCTCTTGAGTTCGCACGTAGGTCTCACGATGTGGGTGATCTACCGTTCGATGTAGATCACAAGGTCGAAGGCGACGAGTGCGATGAACTTCTTCGCTACAATAAACACGATGTCATGGAGACCTATGGGTTCTACTTGGACACACTTGATGCTATCGAGTTCCGCATTGAGATGGGTGCTAAGATGAATAGGGATTTTGTTAATCACAATGATACCAAAATAGGCAAGGACATCTTCACAATCGAGCTTGAGAATGCGCTGGGTAAAGAAGCTTGTTTTGAATACGTTGATGGTAAGAGAAAGGTCAAACAGACTCCACGCAGACAGATAATAATTAATGATATATTATTCAACTACGTGAAGTTCAAGCAGCCTCAATTCCAAGAAGTGTTGGAGTGGTTTAAAAGACAGGTAATCAAGGAGACCAAGGGTGTGTTCACAGAGATTCCATTATCCGACATGGGTATGTTAGCGTTCTATGCTAATCTTCAACAAACGAAGGGATCTGTGAAGAACTTGAACTGTAAATACAAAGGAATCCAGTTCGACTTCGGCACAGGTGGTCTACATGCGTGCATCGAATCAGGAACATATGAAGCAGATGAGGAATACGCAATCATCGACCTCGATGTGACCAGTTACTACCCGTCACTAGCTATTGAGAACACTGTTTATCCTGCACACTTGGGGTCTGAGTTCTGTGACATCTACCGTGAACTCAAGGAGCGTAGAATGTCATACGACAAAGGAACACCAGAGAACGCAGCGTTGAAGCTAGCACTCAACGGTGTCTATGGTGACTCGAACAATCAATACTCACCATTCTATGACCCACAATATACAATGGCGATCACGATCAATGGTCAACTATTACTCTGCATGTTGTCTGAGTGGGTGATGGACATCAAGGGTGTTCAGTTCTTACAGGCGAACACGGATGGCATCACTGTTAGAATCCCTCGCAAGAAGATCAAGAAACTCAACAAACTTCGCACAAAGTGGGAGAAGAAGACAGGGTTGCAGCTAGAAGATGCTGAGTATTCAAGGATGTTTATTCGTGATGTGAATAATTACATCGCTGAGTATGTTGGTGGTGGAGTCAAGCGCAAAGGTGCGTATGAATATGCAGTGGGTTGGCATCAGAACCACTCACAGAAGGTTGTCACTAAGGCAGCAGAAGCACATCTACTTCACGGAACCGACATTGAAAAGTTCATCAAGAATCACGATGACCCCTTTGACTTCTACATCCTAGCGAAGTGTGATCGTAGCTCACAGTTGATCCTGAGAACGGAAGACGGTGACGAAGGTCTGCAACGCAACAATCGATACTACGCATCCAACAATGGTGGTCACATAATCAAGGTCATGAAGCCATTACCTAAAAAATGGACGAAGGCGATTGATACCGAACTTAATAGATTAGGTGTTGAGCTGGATGAGGAAGCTAAAGAACACGCTATTTACTGCATGGCGAACAAAATAACGTGTTTATATGGAGACCTAGTAGGTGGCATCAAAGTCAAAGAATCCGATGAGCTAGGGAGACTCAAGAAATACGCTGCTCTCGATAAAGAAACCAGACTAGATATGGCACTAGAACTATTCCAGCCAAAGATCCGAGAGATCGGTGTCTGCAACGACTCTTTAGTCACTGTCCACAACACCGTCGAGGAGATGGTGGATGTGAACTATGACTACTATATAAACGAAACCAAAAAACTAATAGAACCAATAATATAATGGAAATTAAACACGAAGAAATGGTAGCCACACTTGTAAAAGACGGAGACCAAATTGTAGCAGAATTAACAGGTAATGACGCACACTTATGGCACATGGCAACAGGTGTATCAGGTGAGGCTGGTGAACTACTAGATGCTGTTAAGAAAAATGTGATTTATCGCAAAGAACTGGACAGAGAGAACGTAGTTGAAGAACTAGGGGATCTTGAGTTTTACATGGAAGGTTTGAGACAAGCAACTGGTATCACTAGACAGGAAACACTTGATGGTAATATTGCGAAACTCGGCAAGCGATATAAGGGTTTGAAATATAGTGACAAGTCGGCACAAGATCGCGCGGATAAAAGCTAACTAAATTGACAGGGTGTAGTCATAGATTGCACTGTTTTATAATATTATGTTTGACGTAGGAGAAAAAGTAGTTTGCGTGGACGATAAGTTCCCAGACTCAGTGGTGGAGCTTTACACAAAGCTTCCACAGGAAGGACAGACGTATGTCGTCCGCGACATCGTAGCAGGCCAGACAAGCAATCTGAAGCGCGATGTGGCGATATTACTAGTGAGCATTACAGCTCACATTAATCAACATGGAATCGAGAACGGATTCAATGCACACAGGTTTGTCAGGCTTGAGAAATACAAACAGACGTTAAAATGAAGAAGAAAAAGACCAACAAAATTACAAAATGAAAACAGACCAAAAATATTTAAAATTAGCAGACAAAGTTCTCACACTAGGTGAACCTACAGATGACAGAACTGGCACAGGGACAATATCATTACCGCACCAGCGATTACAGTTTAATCTAGCAGATGAGTTCCCAATTATTCAATCAAAGAAGGTTTCATTCCATTCAATAATGCATGAATTAATCTGGATGCTAAAAGGTGACAAGGATATAGATTACCTGAGAAAGAATAAAGTCACCATATGGGATGAGTGGGTAGATGAATATGGTGGTGTTGGTAAAATTTATGGACACAACTGGCGCAACTTCGGTAACACATGTGTGGATCAAATCGCAAATCTTGTTGAGGATTTGAGAAACAATCCAAAATCAAGACGCATGATTGTTACATCATGGAATCCCACAGAGCTTCGTTACGATTTCGTAGCACTCCCTCCGTGTCATTGTTTCTTCCAAGTAACAACTCACGGTAATAAAATCAATCTAATGCTACACCAACGCAGTGTAGATATGTTCTTAGGATTACCTTACAATATCACATCGTATGCGTTGCTTATGCACATCCTAGCAAATGAGACTGATATGGAGGTAGGATTATTGACGATGAACTTCGGAGATTGTCACATTTACAACAACCATGTTGAACAGATGAAGCTACAGGTCTCTAGGTTAAATGATACACCTGAGAATATAACAAGTATTCTCATCGACCCGTTCAGTTCAGTAGATGACATAGAAGGTGATGATATTACGTTACAAGATTATAATCACCTACCAGCGATCAAAGGAGATGTATCAGTATGAAAGCGCACGAAATATTAACAACTGCGTCTGACACTATCAAGCAACGTGGAGCAGAACGAGACAAAGGTGAAGAAAGATCCATGAAGTCAACAGTGGAGGCATTCAATGCCATTACTGGTCATGAACTGACTGAAACACAAGGATGGGAGTTCATGGTGCTACTCAAGCTCGCTAGAGCAAATGGTGGTGAGTTCAAGATGGATGACTACGAGGACATGACATCATACGCTGCTCTTGCTGGTGAGTGTGGGTTCAGTGTAAACAAGATAGATGGTGAAACCTAACAATGAATGAGAAAAACCTAGAAAAGAACCTCAACCTGTATGCCAAGAAACATGGTGTGCTTTCTGTAAAACTTTCATCACCGAATAGCAGAGGTCAACCTGATCGAATGTTTCTCTATGAGGGACGAGCAATATTCATGGAGTTGAAAGGGAAAGGCAAGAAAGCTACAGCTCTTCAGTTGAAGTATATTGACGATCTTAACAACCTCGGTTTCATAGCTGAGGTTGTCGATGATCTAACACGAGGTAAGGAACTAATCACGCGACTAATAACACCATGATGGATAGTAAAAAGACACTGATCGTATTCAACGTGATCAAGGATAGTCAGAATAAATATGGTTGGAGTCCTAGCATTTCAGAGATAGCAGAACAAACTGGAATAAATAGACCGTCAGTTGTTGCACATCTAAAAATACTTCGCGGATCTAATATAATCAAGCTGGGTGATAAATCCCGACAAATCTCAATCAATCCTAAAAATCAATGGGTAAACCAATAAAATTTAAACCGTTCGAGCATCAACAAATGATAATCGATCATATCACATCGAGGACTCGCAGTATTGTATTCGCGGGCATGGGTCTGGGTAAGACTTCATCGATACTCAAATCATTATATGATCTCAGATTCAGAGGTAAGATAACAGGAGCTATGATTGTATCACCACTACGTGTGACGAATCTAACATGGCCGATGGAGATCATGAAGTGGAAGTTTGCACACACATTCGAGGTGTGCAAACTACGTGATGCTATACCATACGCTGCTTGGTTGAGAAAGACCAAACTAGCTGAGAAGAAGGGAACCAAATTACCTTATCTAACTAAAGCTAAACAATTAGCTGGTAAAAAAGCGTTGAAGATGTGGAACCAAGGTAATGCCGACATCTACTTAGTGAACTACGAATTAATTCAACAATTAGTAGATGAGTTGATCAAAGGACGTAAAGATATACCATGTAATGCTGTGGTGTTTGATGAAATATCGCTTGCCAAGAATCCAAGTAGCAAGCGTATCCAACAGTTCAGAAAAATATCACATCATTTCGATATTCGCATTGGTCTCACAGGGACGCTATTACCTAACGGATACCTCGACGTGTTCGCACCTACTCGATTACTCGATGATGGTGAGTCACTGGGTAAATACATCACGAAATACAAGGATGAGTATTTTTACAACCCAGACAAACAGGGTTTCAAATGGTTACTTCGCAAAGGGTCGAAAGAAAAGATTGAAGAGAAAATTAGTCACCTAACTATTACACTGAGTTCTGAGGACTACCTAGATATACCTGATGTCGCTTACAAAGATGTGATCGTGAAAATGCCAGCTATGGCGAGGAAGCAATACATCAAACTTGAGAAGGAGTTCCTGATTGAACTACAAGGAGGTGATGTCCCAGCCGTATCGGCAGCATCATTGACGAATAAACTACTCCAATTATCAAGCGGTGCTGTCTATGACGAAGATGGTGTCACAAGGGTGTTGCACGACGAAAAGATCCATGCGTTGCGGAAATTGGTAGCAAAGATAAATGGTAACGTATTGATCGCGTGTGCATACAAACACGAACAGCAGAGAATACTTGAAGCTCTACGTGGTGCTGAAATGTTCAGCGAAGATAGGTTAGGTGCTTGGAACCGAGGTGAGATTCCTGTCTGGGTCGCTGATTATCGCAGTATCAGTCATGGACTGAATTTACAAGAAGGAGGTTGTGATGTGATATGGTTCACACCTACATACTCTTTCGAGAGCTACGAACAGTTCAATGCTAGGCTCGCTAGGACGGGTCAGGAGCACGTTACTACAATTTATCGACTCCTTGCAGAAGATACAATAGATGACGCCGTGGTTGAAGCCCTACGCATGAAGAAAGAAGGACAGGGAGGACTCATAGCGTCCCTCAAGGTTCTTGAATACATGAGAGCTACTTAGGTTGATACTCCTCGATGAACTTAGTTACTGAACTCTTGTTGAACCCTTTGCGTATTTTACCAGTGTGATCTCTGAACGGTTTCTTACCGTTGATCGCACTGGTAGCATCACCATATTTCTTACTCAATATCTTAGATGCTGCCTTCTCAGATTTGTTTACACTAGCGACTCGTGCTTGTGATGTATTACCTACTGGATTCTTAATATCGTCGATGTGTTGATTAATTTCTACACCATTCACTATTTTCACTGTAGCTTTATCAGCCATCATAGCTCTGGTCATGATGGCTGTTTCATGCATCTCTTGCACATCACGATAACCTAGTTTCTCAGCGTAAGCGTTCTTGACAGCGAGTGGAGTATTCTTGCCGAAGAAACCTTTAGACCATGTTTTGAAATCAGATCTTTGACCTAAACCGTAGTGCGCTCTGTTGCGTAGATCAGCAGCTTTCTTCTTGTCACCAGTGAGTTCAATCGTCTCGTCTTTACTGAAACTGATAGGGAAGTTCAGTGCGCTCATTCTATCCCAGAAACCTTCAGCTACAACAGGTTCACCTCGTTGATCCAGAAACTCACCTTTGTATTCTGAGAACTGGTTAAACAGCTGCATAGTAGGTAAGAAAGAAGCGAAAGGTGCATCCTCTAATGTAGATCTTTTACCGAACCTGATCTTGTCCACATCATTGGCGAAACCAGATGGAGTGAAGTCGATAACCTGAGCTATGGTCTTGTTGACTACCCGATTCAATCGAGAACTGTCACCAACACCTTGTCTCTGCACCTCTGTTATCAAACCGTCTACGAAAGGAGAACCTAAGTTGATCATGTCAAATGTGAGGTTTTTACCCTCACTAGCAACAGCTCCAACAACACTACCCTCCTCTGATTTATTGATAGCGTTCTTGATTCGTTGAGCTATGACCAATGGTGCTATGAGTTGAGGTGCAGCACCTCTACCCATGTCCAGACCTATGCGACCTTGTTCTGTGTTGATGTATAATTTATACTCACGACGATCTACTTCCTCCATGAACGCTACCTGATCTTTCGTCTTCTCGGGATACGATAAGTCCAACCAGAATAATTGATCATCCTCTTCCTCAACCATGAACGATTGTAGAACAAACGCTATAATCGCTGGTGCACCAATCAAAGACTCTTGGTATCTTTCTTTGCGTGCTCTACCCGTGCTATTATAATTTTCAATACTCTCAGCAAGTCGTTTGCGAATGCCAGTGTTGTTTTCAGAATTTATCCAACTTTTATTTACAGCCAATGTCATACCTACACCGAGAGGTGTATAATAAACGGCGGCATCGAGGGAGTGGGAAGCTGAGTTGAAAAACTTAAAGAACAAACCAGCAGTGAACCTAGCACCTTTAGATGCATACCCGAGTATGTTTTTGTCTTCTCTCTTTAGAGGTTTACCTAAAAAGTTACTCAAATCCCTACTGATCGTGCCGATTGGACCTATTGATTCGTTTGTATCTCCAGATAAACCCACTGCTGTTAAATGAGCTGAGTGCATTGCATTCATCGCATCTTCAACTCCGAAATCTTGAACCATAGATTGAAATACCTCATGATTCAACATTTGGTTGACTTGGACACGCTTGGAATACCATGGAATGTCAGGTGATACGCGCTCTATCACAGAAAGTGATGCTTTAGCTTTGTTAGAAGCTTGTTCTCTCAATGATCTGAATTGATTCAATGTTAAGTTGCCCTGTAATATATTTTCCTGAGCTTCCATTGATATATTCAACTTGCGAGCAGGTTCAGCGAACACTTCTGTTATGCCCTGCATTACATTGAAAATAGATGTGGTAGCTGCTTTTAATGTGAGAATCAATTCACCCATGACTACTGAGTATTGCTTGAGACGAGCAGCATCCAGTTTGACGTTCTCAGTCTTCATTGTCGCTAGTTTGTTTCTGGAAAATTCTAACTTCTGCAACCTAGCATCCAGTATAGATATGCGTTTATTTATTGTGCTGTTTTGTTTCTCAGATAAGTTCACATCACCCGATGCGTGACTACCGTGTAGTAGTCCGTTCACAGCGGAAGCACCAATGTCTGGTAGGTTAAAAGCTTCAATAAAGTTTTCCTTGAGTAACTTCAATCTATCAGTCCTAGAAAAATTAGGATTGTTTTTATTACCAGAAGCTATTTGTAAAAACTGCTTGACGATAGATGAACCTAGGGAAAATGCACCAAGTGCAGGCAACGCAATCACCGTGCTTGTCGAAGCCAATATACTCGCTGTGTGTGCAGCAGTGATTGTATCCGATATGTTATTGTTAAAATCTTTCAACTCACGTGTGAGAACACGGTCGATATTTTCCAAAGCCTTGCCACCAACATCGGTTGAATAGGGTTGAGCTACACCATCTTTTATCATTGATTCTATGACAGCGCGATTAGCTGCGATCTCTTCGATGGCTTTACCAGACAACTTGAAATCATCACCTAGTATTTCCGAGACAATAGCATCACGAGAAACAGTTCTATCTAGTAAACCCATGTTTATCGCTTCTGATAGTTGATTCACTGAGAATCTATTGCTATCGAGTTGTTCTTTCAGTGCAGTAGCTTTCTGATCAGCTAATTGTTTAGCTGCCTTTTGTAATCTCTTAACAGATATTTCCGCAAGTCTGTCCAACCCAGTATCACTTATTTCATCATTGATCAACTCAGTGAACACACCAGCGATAGCATTATCGTTTCTACCTTCTTCAAAGTATCCACGGATAACTTCTAACTTCTTAGAAGGGAGTTCATGCCAGAATGTAGGATCTTCTTCTATCTTGGTCTTCAACCAGTTATTGAGTGATGCAGAAGGTGGAGTCTTTGACTCCTTGATTATCGTGTTCAACGATTCTAGCACATCAACAGATGACTCATTGTCGAGTGATGATTCTTTATCGAGTATGTTTAATTGCTCAACAATTCTATCAGCGTTGGCTTTGGTTCTCGCACTCTTCGGTATCAGATCGGAATCAATGATTGATTTAGATTTCTGTAAGTCAGTTAATTTAGACCAAGGTTCTAAACCGATACGTTGAGAATCGAAGGATGATACACCGAGACTACGTGCGAGCTTGAGGGTTGAGCCGTGAAGTGATTCACCAATGTGTCTATCTACCTTAGATTGTAGTTGAGATTTAGCTCGCTTATTAGACGTTTTAAGTCCTTCTGATAGATAGGCTTCAACATGTTCGTCAACAACGCCTTCTATGTTGTCACGAATCTCTGTGACCGCTTTATCAACCGTCAATGATCCGTTGTTTAGTTTCTTGAGAGTATCTGCTGGTGAGAAATTCTTAGGTGCTTTGGGTTTATCTTTGCGTGCCTTAATCTGTCTGATCTGTGCGTCATAGATTTTACGCTTACCTGTCTGTAATGACTGCTCTTTGGATAACAACTCGGTTGTTTTCAAATCACTCTGAAGTGTTTCAATAACCTTGTCTATATCAGCTTCCTCAAACTCCTCAGTGTTAATTATCTCAGTAGTAGCATCTTGTAACGATAGCTCACCTACTTTGAACTTACTAGCCACCTGACCATATATGCGTTGATGTTCACTAACATCACGACTCTTAATGGCGTTCTTGATTGATTTCTTAAATCCTTTCAGCTTACCAGATAAGAAGTAGTCAGCATCGTTTTCTTCAAACTCACCATCAGTATCCTCATTGGCTTGTTCGCGTGTTTGTTTAGATTCCTCATTGGCATCCCTGACAGCTTCAGCAGACTTCTTGAATTTGGGATTATTGGTCAGGAAATCAAAGTCAATCGAGTCGATAATGTCTGATGATTTGATACCATCATCGATAAGAGTTTCAATGTCGTTGACATCTGATTTATCATTGATAGCAGATACTTCATGTAATTTTTCCAGAACTGCGTCCAACTGATTTTCAGCATTTGTTTTAGCAGAACTAGATACAGCACCTCTAAACTTCTCAATTTGTATGATCAATCTATCAACCAACTTCTTGTTAGATTCACGCTGACGTTTCAATGCACCAATCGCTGAACTGAGAGAATCGGACATGCGTGCATTCTCCTCCATCAATGCTAAGATACGATTTGTGTCGCGCTCATCGTTGAGGGTGTCTACTATTTTCTCGTGATCCTTCTGACCAAGAGCGTCGATGTTGTTCTTCTTTAGACCTGTAGTGGCTCCTTCAGCTAGACCAGCGAAGTATCTGTAACCAGAACCTTCTGCGTCAGCACCTAAATTACCTAACACACTCAATACCTGAGCTGATAATCTAATCTGCTCGTTGAGTGATGTAATTCTTTCCCCGCGACTGAAGGTGACATCGGATTTCGCTATCGCGCTGAACAATTCTTCTTTGCGATTGGTGTCTGTTACATCTTTGAGATTATCAATCATGGCGAGCTTTATACCCACAGCAGCAATGACATCACCATCGATTGATTCGTTCAAATCATAATCACCTGTGTAATCCTCCTTGATTCGTGAGATTAGCTCTCTGACATTCTTGGTGTTGCGAGCCGACGATCCACCAAAGTTACGAACGATTGACTCAATACGTCCTTGAGGGTTATCGACGCTCGTCCATCCTCGTTCTTCGGCTATCTTGTTAATGACGGAAACAGCTGTGTCCTTCAGTGGGTTGGCTTCAGCTACGAACTTCTTAAAATCGTCAGCTGAACCTTTACCTTCATTGATCGTCTTCTTATTTTTCTTTCCCTTAACGGACTTACTAGAATTTACCACATCGAGATCCACGTCATCACTTGTTAGGTCAACAAACGACTGAGCCACAGGATTTACAAAACCCTCTACTTGATTCTGTAGGGTTACAAGACGATATGTATTCTTGTGAGCCTCGGAAGAGTGATCAGGCACACCTTTGACTGCTGATGATTGTGATAGAGTCTCGTTGAGTATATACACAGCAGCCAATGAATCATTGAGTGAACTGAACATCTTACCGTTCGCATCTGGCAATAGACCAGAAACTAAATCTCTGAGTTTCAATCTGAGCTTGTTGGTGAAAACAGCCAGAGCATTTACGAACCTCTTGAACACATTATCATTGTTCACATCACTGCGGACTTGATCTAAGTGCGTTGCGTCCTCAAATATTCTACCGATGAGGTCAGCAGTATATTCCTTGAAGAATTGCTGATCATAAATGTCAGTCTTGTATCCTCTACGTTTGAGGAAATTGAGATAGTTATCAGACGTTTTATTAATCACACCACTCTTGAAGAGATTATCAATCAAAGCATTGAACGTATCTGTGTTCTCTGTTTGTAAAACGTGAGCTGCCTCATGACCAATGATCTGAGTTATGCTGCGGCTGGAGTCTACGTTGACATACACATTATTGTCACCAGCTATGGTAAAACCATCATCGACATCATTCTTCGTATCACTGGCTTGAAAGAATACAACATTAGCACCGAAGAGTTTAGTGACACTGTTGACTACTTTGTTTAATGCGACATCATCGACATCTACAACTTTAACCGTAGCACCTGATGGAAGCTGGGATGTAGCATGTGACAACGCACCTGAGTCTATGAACTTGCGTTGCTTGGATGCACTACCGTCCTTGATTTTAACACCAGATATTTGAGATGTAGATCGTGCTTTACGAGAAGGTTCCACGTTAGAGGAATTACGATTTAGCTGATCAGCTTCCTTAGATTTCTCTTGTGTGTTTCTGACAGCACGAATCGCATTGTTGATAATGTTATCTCTGGTCTTACCTCCATTTATGACAGTGAAGTCGATGGCATCATCGATGGTCTGACCGTTCTTGATTTTATTATGAATAGACTTGAGTAAACGAGATTGAACGAGATCTTGTATTTCAGCTTTGTCGATCAAACCTTTGTCTTTTCGTTTACCGACTACTATATCAATCTGGTCATTGAGTGTTACACCTGATTCAGATTTTACATTTTGAATCTGACCTATGATCTGACCTGCTTGCTCTGCACCTAAGCTTTCAATGATGGCGTCATTAGTGATCTCGATTTCGCGAGCTGGATTTGTTGAAAACAATGATGATGAGGTGACAGCCTTTTTTGCATTACTGCCCGAAGCTGTAACATTATTTATCACGCGATCTTTGAATCGCTGTTCAGCAGGTGACAAATCAGTATTAGATGATTGAATATCGGTTTCTGGTGTAGGGTCAGTTGTCAACGACTCAATGGCTTGTCTGATTTTCGCTACATCCTCAACTGAATCGACATTCTCTAGTCTTTTACCGAAGTTGATTGCCTCATCGTTAGTTAGATCACCACGGTTGGCAATGTCTATAATTTCCTTAGCTAATTGTGTTTTAGTATCATTCAGATTATCAGGTGAAGACGTTGTAGAAGGTTCCTGAGAGCCACTGGACTCATCCTGTGCAACCTCAGTAGTTGAGGCGGCTGGGGTCTCCCTGCCCGAACTCTCAGGAACCTGATCTGTATCAGCTTGTGTATCATCTGCGATACTCAAATCATCTTGTGTATCATCTGCGATACTCAAATCATCTTGTGTATCATTTTCAGCGATATTTGATACACTAACTTCTTCAGTTGGTGTAGTTTCAGCTACGTTGGTGGGTAAACTATCGGTCTCTTCGATTGTTTGTGTCTCTGGTTGTATATCTGGTTCGACTGTCTGCGTGTCGCTCCGAGGCTCTGTAGTAGTCTCAGTGCTGACTTCTTCGGTGTCGGTCTCAGCGATTTCGTCTGTAATACTGTCTCGATCATTCCCTCTGTCAGCTGTGGTGGTAGGTTCTTCATTTGGTATTGTTGTTTCTAGCTCATCTGTTTGTAATTTACGGTCTGAGATATTTGATACATCCGATGTATCTTCTAAGTTATTATTTACTATTGCATTGTTGTTCTTGTCAAGCAACACATCGGCGATCTCTTTAAGATCCTCGGTTGACTTGTCTGTTGTTGATACAACACGTTTATCTGAAATGACATTAGCAGCGGAAGGAACACCACCCATAATACCACCCACAAAGAATGCTATTATTGCCTCATCTAATGAATCAGCAAATGATTGTGTATCGTTCCAGTGTCTTTCCGAATTGAGGATAGCACTTTGTGTTAGAGTCTGAATAAATTCTTCACTACCTTCACCTAACGTGTCTTTGAGAATTTTACTTATATCTGATTTCAAACCAGTTTTAGTAGCATCGTCGAAGTTCTCAACACCACCTGCTCCTAGTTTATTGAAAGCTTGTGTTGTGACGAAAGATGTGATACCTGTCAATAATCCAGCTCGAAGCTGTTGTCCTTTGTCTTTACCTTCTTTGCGTAATTCTTCTACACTGGACAAAGCTTCTCGACTTGTCCCAAAAGCAGTAGCTACACGAGTTCCTGTTTTACCACCACCTGCTAGACCACCTAACCCTCTGGTTACGATTACAGATGGTATTTCTTGAGTGATTGCCGTAGCTAGTTGGAAATCCACACCATTGTTTTGACTCAACTGATCCAAGTTCGCTTGTGATTGTCTCTTAGCATTGACAGCATCGAGAATATCACCTGTTACTTTATTCACACCACTACCTTCAGATGAAGCTAAATTAGCTGCACTAACAGGTAATGTTGCTATATTCTCTGTACCACTTATAACACCACGGAGCGCGGTCTCTGCAAGTCTTTGTAGTCGTGGTTTATCTGTTTCCTTCTTTGTAAAATCTGATACTTCACCCAACACAATTTTATCGAGTATAGCAAGTTCACCATCGTTGAATGATTTGACCAAACCTACTTGTCGTCCTGATTCTTTGTCTGATATGAAATTTGAGATTATGTCCGAAGTGGGAACCGATGATTCTGGTAGATTTTTATTTTTAAGCTCTTTGTTGAACTTGGTTGATATTCTCTGACTTATCTCTTCACGATCTTGACCGAATCCAGATATGTCTTTTAAGAAATTAACAGGAGTAGTCTTCTTGATTCTATCCGCTTGTTGTAAAAGATCTTGCTTGGTGATACTAGGTGCGTCTGAGTTGTTGATCGTATCAGCGATACCATCTGGGTCTAATAGCACAGCGTGTGGTCTAACACTGAACTCACCAAAATGATCTTTAAACACTGGTTCACCACCGAATGCTGTGAATGATTCAGCATCCGCTTTGATCGCGCGAAACTCATCGGTTAGGAAACTAGCCTTGTCGAAGAAACCCCTACTCTCGTTTTTAATCACTTTACCACGAGAAGTAATATCCTCAATGCCTCCTTTTTTTTCTGTAGGTTTGATACCATTTCGTTCAAAGATTTCATTAAATCTCGTCACTTCTGCTTGCGCTTCTTCAAGTTGTTTCTTGTCGCCGCCTAATTTAGAATTTTCAAATGCACCCTTATTTGCTCTCTCAAAACCAAGAGCAGCTTCACGAAGTTCTGATTGATTATTGGCAGCATTATTCTGAACATTGATGAGTCCTTTCATCTCAGCAACCAGATTCTTGTTTATCTCACTACGTTTCGTTTCAGTAAACTCACCTGCTGCTTTCAGCGTCTCAGTCTCACGTAGTGCGTTTCTAATAGCCTCTGCTTCACCGAAGTGTCTAGTTCTGCTAGCACCAGACGAGTTGAACCCGATGTGGTCTGCTTCTACAATGGCATTGAATGCACTGGTTGTGCTGCTATCAAAATTATTGAAGTCAGTAAGTGCTTTGACAAACTTGCGCTTCTCACCAATCTCCATCGTGCGGAAATTATCATTAGATGTAAGGTCTTCTTCCTTTACACCTGTGAAATCTAAAGTATTGAAATCTATTTTTGGTAATGGCATGTTATTGTCTAGGTGATTGCAGGAAATCTAAAGCAGATGTCCTAGTTTGACCAGCAGAAACATTATTCGTGGATGCACCACTCCTAGAACCTAATCTCTCTATTGTCGCCCTCGCCTTGGCAATCTTGTTTTCCAAATCAGATACTTTATCTACCTCAATTTCTGGATCTTCTATACGTGACAACTGTCCTTCTAATGTTCGCAGATCGATTCGTGCAGTATCCAGTTGACCTTGTTGGCTAACAGTCAATGGTTTCTCAGGTTTCAACGGAGGTAATACACCACTATTGCTCTCTGCATTTATACCTTTGTCTTGCAACACACCTATGATGTTATCACGCATTCTTATAACATCAGGATCATTCGACAGAAGCGAATTATTGATTACATCGAGTGATGCAGTTAATTTCTCAACAGGCTCATCAGCAAAGTCTATCTGACCTTGATTGAACAAACTGAGAGTGGTAGTCACTTCGTTATCAGATTCATTACGAGCATTAATGTTAGCATCGCGTTTAGGTAGCTCAATAGCTCGATCTTCCTGACGTTCGGACTCGCGATTAGCTCTCACCTGAGACTGTGTGGTGTTGGTGTCCTGAGCTATTGCCTGCTCACTCTGTTGGAAGTTATTATCTTGAATGACTTGAGAAGCAGTGTCGGCATTGTTTGATCGTAATCGTGCGTCATCTGTCTGCTGGTTCTCGAAACCAAACACAGCTCGATCAGCGGGTGTTGCATTGCTCCTACTCAATATCTCACGCTGCTGTCTAAGTTCTGATTGGTTTTCAGATCTTATCGCTTGTTCTTGGACTCGACCATCATTAACGATCTCATTAGTTCTCTGACGTTCATTAAAATCTCTAGTATTCTCTGCACGATTGCGAAGATCGAAACGCTCTTCTTGTCGTCTATTTAATTGTTGGGTTTGTGTGCTAAGAAACGCAGCTCCTTGTTGTGATTGTAATTCAACGTCTTGTTGAGATCTCTGGATAGCATTGTTCAACGCTTGAGTAAGACCCGATGTGGTGCTGTTGAGTGCATTGGCTAACAGGTTAGCTTGCTGAGAACCCTGTGGTGTAATAGTTGCGATCATGATTGTCCTGATTGGTTGACTTGCTGTGCTGCTTTATTGGCATTTGCAAAGCGATTTAATAATCCTTTTCTGAATTTCTTTCTTGAGCTTCTACCACGATCTACGTTTATGAGTTCATGGTCAACTCTGGCTTTATTGAATTTGTTGAGAGCTTCTGGATCGGAATCTAACTTTTTAATGAGAGACGCATGATCTTTTATCTTACTTCCTGTGGCACGTTGTAGAATCTGTCTCAGACCACCTTCACCCCTATGATGCACTGTGTCTGCCAGTTGTAGTTGTAAACCTCTCTGGGATGCGTGCTTGGTGAACGGAGCAGCACGTTTGCGGAAGAACTTTTTAGCTTCTACTTCTGCTTCTCCGTGCCTGCCTTGTCTGATGAGAGATTTGAGTCGCTTGGACACCTCTGGTTGGAACTTGGCGGTAATACCTGCCACCTCGAATGAACCACCACCATCACCAGAGG
>Ga0055584_100003101_pt1 | contig 16425 bp, 15 predicted proteins | sample OSDHelmetaG_FD_58716 | JGI IMG/M metagenome (GOLD analysis project Ga0055584, IMG submission 58716) | Pelagic marine sediment microbial communities from the LTER site Helgoland, North Sea, for post-phytoplankton bloom and carbon turnover... | ecosystem: Environmental > Aquatic > Marine >... | reverse complement strand
ATCAAACTGGAAAGATACTGAGATAAGAAAAAATCCTTTTTTCTGCCCAGATAAAAAATCAGTTAAGCTATGGGAAAAATATCTTTTAGCAGTGAGAAAAGCTGGTTCTTCTTGTGGAGCAGTAATCGAATTAAGAGCATCTGGAATTCCAATTGGTTTAGGTGCTCCCATATACTCTAAATTAGATACAGACATTGCGGCTGCCTTAATGAGTATCAATGCAGTGAAAGGAGTTAATATTGGATCAGGAATGAACGCTGCTTTCTTAAGTGGTGAAGAAAATTCTGATGAAATGACTAAAGGATCAGGTAAAGTTAAATTTAAAACAAATCATGCTGGTGGAATTTTAGGTGGTATTTCATCTGGACAAGATATTGTTGCTTCTTTCGCTGTAAAACCAACTTCATCTATTTTAACTAATCGAGATACAATAGACAAAAAAGGTAATAATACAAAAATTTCAGTTAAAGGAAGGCACGATCCATGCGTAGGTATAAGGGCAGTTCCTATTGGTGAAGCAATGATCAGTTGTGTAATTTTAGACCATCTTCTTATGCACAGAGCGCAATGTGGCTAAATAATTTTAGATCTATTCTTAGCTAAAATAATATTTGAGTTTAAAGTCTCCTCAACTTTATTTGCAATTGACAAGCTGTCTAATCCTGCTTTTTTGTACATATTTTCTGGAGTATCTTGATCAATAAATATATCTGGTAAAATCATTGATCTAAATTTTAATCCGGTATCAAATACACCTCTATCAGATAAAAACTGCATAACATGCGAACCAAAACCACCTATAGAACCTTCTTCAATAGAAATTAAAACTTCATGGTTTGTTGCGATTTCAATGATTAGCTTTTCGTCCAAAGGTTTTGCAAATCTGGCATCTACAATTGAAATGTTTATACCTTTTGATGATAATATTTTCGAAGCTTCCCTGCATTCTTGTAATCTGGTTCCAAAATTTAATATTGCCACTTTTTTCCCCTCTTGAATGACTCTACCTTTCCCAACTTTTAATACTTCATTGATCCCTGGCAATTCAATTCCGATACCATTCCCTCTAGGATATCTAAATGCTGAGGGCCTGTCATTAATATGAACTGAAGTATTGATCATTTTCACTAACTCGGATTCATCACTTGCTGCCATTACAACAAAATTTGGTAAAGTTGAGAGATAAGTTATATCAAATGATCCAGCATGTGTAGGGCCATCAGCTCCTACTAAGCCTGCTCTATCAATTGCAAATCTTACAGGTAATGATTGTAGAGCCACATCATGAACTACTTGATCGTAAGCTCTTTGTAGAAAAGTAGAATAGATAGCAGCATATGGTTTGTACCCTTCAGTGGCAAGTCCAGCGGCAAAAGTTACTGCATGTTGTTCTGCTATACCTACGTCAAAAGTTCTATCAGGAAACTTTTTTTCAAATAAATTTAAACCAGTTCCTGATGGCATAGCCCCAGTAATACCAATGATTTTAGTATCTTGTTCCGCATGTTTAATTAAAGTTTCAGCAAAAACTTTGGTATATGAAGGTCCGCTAGATTTTGTCTTAGTTTGCTCACCTGTAGCAACATTAAACTTTGAAACTCCATGATATTTATCACCAGCATCCTCAGCCGGTTTATAACCTTTTCCTTTTTGTGTTCTTGTGTGTATTAAAACAGGTCCTTCGTGTTTTGAATTTTTTACATTTTCCAATATTTGAACCAAATTCTCCACATCGTGTCCATCTACAGGGCCAACATAGTAAAAACCTAATTCACTAAATAAAGTACCTCCAGTAACTATTCCTCTAATCAAGTCTTCAGCTTTTCCAGCTTTTTTACTAAATCTTTTTGAAAAAGCAGAAATAATCATTTTGATAGTTTCTCTAAAGCTAAAATATAATTTACCTGACAATAGTTGTGCTAGATATTTGCTCATAGCACCTACTGGCCTTGCTATAGACATATCGTTATCATTTAAAACAACTATAAGATTAGATTTTAGCGCGCCAGCATTATTCATAGCTTCATAAGCCATTCCAGCGCTTAAAGCTCCATCTCCAATTACTGCGATTACATTATTATTATTATTAGATAATTTTTTTGCAACTGCCATACCAAGCGTTGAAGAAATAGAGGTTGAGCTATGCGCAGCACCAAAAGGATCATACTCGCTCTCGGACCTTTTCGTGAATCCTGATAGACCACCACCTTTCCTTAATGTTTTTATTTTATTTCTTCTACCTGTTATAATCTTATGTGGATAGCATTGGTGACTCACATCCCAAACTAATTTGTCTTTAGGTGTTTCAAAAACATAATGTAACGCTACAGTTAATTCGACAACTCCAAGGCCTGCTCCTAAATGCCCACCTGTTTCCGAAACTACATCAATTAACTCATCTCTTAACTCTTCTGACACTTTTTTTAATTGATTTTTTTTTAATTTTCTTAAATCTGAAGGAAAATTTATTTGTTTAATTAATCTAGTCATTAAAAATTTCTACCTAAAATAAACTCAATAGTATTGATTAAATCTTCAGCATTTTTTCCATGTTTTTTTAATTTAAGCAATATATATTTTTTCAAATTTTCTGCATACTTATATGTCTTTTCATATCCTATCAAATTAATTAGAGTGGATTTTCCTTTTTTATTATCTTTTTTAATAGATTTTCCCAAAAGTTTTTTTGAACCTCTAATATCTAAAAAATCATCAGTTAATTGAAATAAAAGTCCAATGTCTTCACCTAAGCTACTTAATGCTTTTTTTTCTTTTATATTTTTTTTAGCCATTACTGCTACAGCGTAAAAACAAAAATTAAATAATTTTCCTGTTTTTTTTCTTTGCATGAGTTCAATTTGTTTTTGATTTTTATTCCTGTTTTCAAACTTTAGATCAAGCTCTTGACCACCTGCTATTCCTGTATGTCCTGAACAAAATGCTAATGATTTTATAATTTCATTTTTCATGCTTAGATTAATAGAGAAATTTTTATCTGCAATGATTTCAAAAGCTAAAGTAAGTAAAGAGTTGCCAGCTAAAACAGCTGAAGCTTCTCCAAATTTTATATGAGTTGATGGTTTGCCTCTTCTAATAATATCGTTATCCATACAAGGGAGATCATCATGTATCAGCGAGTATGAATGTATGCATTCAACAGCAGCACAAATATTGATTAACTTTTTTTGACTTAACTTAAATATTTTTCCTAAATCAAATATTATTGTAGACCTAATTTTTTTTCCTCCTGAAATCAACCCGTATTTCATCGGATTAACTAATAATGAATATTCTTGTTTTTTTAAATAATTGATTAAAAATTTATCAACTTTTTTTGCATTATTAACTAATTTAATTTTTATCATTTTTGTTTCTTTCTTTGCTAATTATAGAAATTTCTTTAACTTTTTTTTTAAATAATAAATCAATATGTTTATTTAATTGAATTAATCTTTGATAATCATCAATAGAACTAGCTAAATCTACGTCTTTATCTTCAAGTTTTTTCAAAATCTCACTTATTTCATCCCGGGCATCTTTTAGTGATTTACTTTTGATATCAGCTGGAATATTTTCATTTTTCATTAATTGTATAATAATATCATTATGAAGAATATCTATTCAAATATATTTTCTTATAACAAAAAATCTCTGCATAAAACTATTGTTAATTTAAAAAAGGGAAATATTGTTGGATTACCAACTGAAACGGTTTATGGACTGGCTGGTAATGCGTATTTCAGAGAGTCAATTAAAAGAATTTATAAGTTAAAAAAAAGACCTAAAATTAATCCATTAATAATACATTATTATAATTTTAAAGACGCTAAAAGTGATGTAGCTTTAAATACTAGTTTTTTTAAATTATATAAAAAGTTTTGTCCCGGTCCCATTACTTTTATTTTAAAGAAGAAAAAAAAGTCAAAAGTTCATTCTTTTGCCTCAGCAAATCTAGATACTTTAGCTGTAAGATTTCCCAGTCATAGAGTAATGAGATTTTTGTTAAAAAATATTGATTTTCCATTAGCTATGCCTAGTGCTAACATTTCTTCAAACGTCAGTCCTGTAAGTGCTGAAGATGTGGCTGATGAATTTAAGAAAAATATAAAAATTATTCTTAATGGTGGAAAATCAAAAGTTGGAATTGAATCGACAGTCATTGACTTAACAGGACAACCAACAGTTCTTAGACCAGGAATAATAGATATTAAAATGATTAATAAAGTATTAAAAACTAAAATCAATATTCTAAATAAAAATTCTAAAATCATATCTCCAGGTATGCTAAAAAGACATTATTCTCCTGGTATTCCAATGTTTCTAAATCAAAAGATTGCTAAAGATGCCAATGCTTTTATTACTATTGGTAAAAATCATAAAGGTAAAAAAAATTACTTTAATTTGAGTAAAAAATCAGACTTGAAAGAAGCGGCATCTAACTTATATAAAACTTTAAGGAAAATTAAAAAATTAAAATTTAAAAAAATTTACGTTGTAAAAATTCCAAATATAGGCCCAGGTATTGCAATTAATGATAGGTTAAAAAGAGCTGCTAAAAAATAATGAAATTAGAAGTAATAAATCTCAGTAAAAAGTTTAATAATACTACAGCAGTAAATAATATAAGCTTCTCTATAGAAAAAAATAAAACTTTAGGTTTATTAGGGCCGAATGGCTGTGGAAAAACTACGTCTATAGGTATGATGTTAGGGTTAATCACTCCAACAGATGGAAAAATTTTAATTAACAATCAAGAACTAAACCAAAAAAATAGAATAAATTTACTCAGTATGATGAACTTTGCATCTCCATATATAGAGTTACCAAAAAAATTAACAGTTTTTCAAAACTTAAATGTTTATGCAAGATTATATGGAGTAAAAAATGTAAATCATCGAATTCAAGAGATGGCAGAAGATTTAAATTTAAAAAATTTCCTGAATAAAAAAACTGGTGAGCTTTCATCAGGTCAAAAAAACCGCGTATCACTTGCAAAATCTTTAATAAATAAACCAAAATTATTATTTTTAGATGAACCTACGGCCAGTCTAGATCCAGATGTAGGAGATTTTGTAAGAAAATATTTAGAAAATTATCGATCTAAAAATGAATTAACTATACTTTTAGCTTCACATAATATGAAAGAGGTAGAAAGACTTTGTGATAATATAGTAATGATGAAAAAAGGTGCAATTGTAGATCACGGTACATGTGATGAACTTATTACAAAACATGGAAGGGACAACTTAGAAGAAACATTTTTAAAAATTGCAAGGACCAAAAATGAGTTGGAATAAAATTTTCGCTCTTAGTTTAAGGCATATTTATTTAATTAAAGGTTCTTTCCCTAGAATTTTAGATTTGATTTACTGGCCTACGATCCAAATTTTTTTATGGGGTTTTATCTCAAAGTTTTTTACTCTTAGTTCAAGTTATTATAATAATACTGTAGGAATAATTTTAAGCGCGGCAATACTTTATGATTTCCTGTTTAGATCTAGTATTAGTTATAATATGATGTTTTTAGAAGAAATTTGGAGTAGAAATTTTACGAATTTATTTACTGCTCCAATAAAATTAAATGAAATTATTGCAGCATTAACATTTACAGCAATTTTCAGAACTTTAGTTGGGCTTGTTCCAGCTTCTATTATAGCAATTCCACTATTTGGTATTTCAATATTCAAAATTGGAACTCCATTAATTTTTTTATTATTAACTTTATATATTTTTGGAGTTACACTAGGCTTATTAGTAACATCAGGTTTACTTAGATTTGGACCCTCTTTTGAAAATATAGCCTGGGCTAGTTTATTTTTCCTGGCTCCTTTAGGCTGTATCTATTACCCAATAGAAATATTACCGGTTTGGCTTCAAACAATATCAAAATTACTTCCGTTAGTTTATATTTTTGAAGAAATGAGAAACATCTTAATTTATGATATAATAAATTATTTTGAAATATTCAAAGCTATACTTATTTCCGTTATGTATTTTATATTTGGTGTAATTATGTTTCATTGGTCTTACAGTGGCGCGAAATTAAGAGGTACATTAATTAATATGGGCGAATAGATGCATAAATTTATCAAAAAAATAAAACAATTTGAGGAGAAGCCTTTTGTAGTTAAAAATTTCATTAGTAATAAAGAAGTTGAAAATTTCATTAAACTTTATAAAGAGTTACCTATAGAAGTAAATAATCAAAGACAAAAAATAATAAAAAAAAAATGGTCAAATAATTTTTCTCCTGATTTGCAGTTTGTTTATAAAGAAAAACTAAAATCCATTATTGGAGATTATGAAATGGATAACCCAATTACTAAAGATGGTTTTGAGAGTCTTGGTCTTTTTCAAGAAAGTTTTTTACCGGTTACACTTCATGTCGATACTGGTTTTGAATTTGATAAAGTTATTTATAAACAATCTCTAATGCCATTATCCGATCATGGTGAAACTGTAGTTTTTAAAAATAGATTTTATGGCTGTTCAACTACTTTTTCAATTAATGAGAAGGAACTAGCCGCAAAAGGATACAATAAAAGATCTTCTGAACATATAGACCTATATAATAAGAAGCCTTTTGATCAGACTATACACAAAAAATTTTTAAATCATGAAGAGATTGAAAATTTAAAAGGATTAGAAGTAGAAATGATTTATAAATGGTGTCCAGGTGAAATATTAATTTTTGATAGGACGAGCCTTCACTGTTCTTCAAGTAATTTAAGTGGGAAAAAGATAGGATTCACAACATCTACTTTAAAAAATGAAGTTAATTGATTGCTTTATGTATTTTGACGAAGATTTAGTTTTAGAAATAAGACTAAACACACTCTATGAAAAAGTGGATAAATTTGTGATTGCTGAAGCTACAAGAGACCATGCTGGAAGAAATAAAAAACTTAATTTTGATATTAATAAATTTAAAAAATTTAAAAAAAAAATTGAATATATTGTCATTGACGATTTACCTACAAATGTCCAATCAAATAAAAAAAATTGGCATGAGAATCATATGAGAGACCAATTTCAAAGAAATGCATTGGCAAGGGGTTATAAAGATTGCAAATCAGATGATTTAATTATGATATCAGATATAGATGAAATTCCTGATCCAAAGAAAATTGCTGAATTTAATTTAAAAAATAAGTATGCATGTCTACTTCAAAAAAATTTTCAGTCTAAATTGAATTTTTTAAATATTACTAACAGTTATTGGCCAGGAACAAAGATTTGCCAAAAAAAAAATTTAAAATCTCCTCAATGGCTTAGAAATATTAAAACGAAAAAAATTCCGTTTTGGAAATTTTTTAGAGACAGAGAACCTCAATTAATAAAAGATGCTGGGTGGCATTTTAGTTTCTTAAAAAATCCAGCATCAATTAAAGAAAAAATAATTTCTTACTCTCATCAAGAGTTTAATAAAAAGGAGTTCATTGATGAAGAAAATATAGAAAAAAAAATTAGAAATGGAGAAGATTTATTTAATAGAAATATAAAATATAAAGCAATTACAGTGGACGAAACTTTTCCAGAGTATATATTTAGAAATAAAGAGTATTTCAAAAACTGGATTGTTTAAAATTAAAAATCGCTAATTATTATGAAAAATCTTATCTTGAGTGCTGCTTGTGGACTAGATCACAAACAAATAGAATTTTTTCTAAAAAGTCTTAGAACATATTATAAAGATGATATTTTATTTTTATTAAAAAAAGAGGACATTGAAGTCAAAAATCTTCTTAATGAACATGCTTGTAATTTTCTAGAAATAGATGTTCATAAATTTGATGTGCAAGTAAAAAGGTATAATTTTTATTTAAAGATTTTAGATGAAAATAGATATAACAATGTTTTAATTTGTGATTCTAGAGACATCTATTTTCAATCAAATCCATTTGATTATGATTACAAGGGATCTATTAATTTTTTTTTAGAAGATAAGAAAATTAAAGAGTGCCCTCACAATACAAATTGGTTGATTAAAACATATGGGAAAAAAATTTTTGAAAAGTTATCTAACAATATTATTAATTGTTCTGGCACTACTCTAGGTACTAGCCAGAGTATAAAGGCTTATTTAAACTTAATGATAAAGCATTCGCTAGATTTTAAGTTTAAAAAAAGATTAAAATATTTTTTAACCTTTAGGAGAGATAAAACTGGAAGAGGTGCGGATCAAGCATATGCAAATTATATTGTACACAACAAATTAATTAAAAATAGTTTTTTATATTCAAATGAAAGCGGACCAATTGCAACTGTCTATTATTTAAAAAAAATTATTTTTGATAAAAATCATCAATTAATTAATTCTTTAAATAGACCATACTCAATTGTTCACCAGTATGATAAAAGATGGGGTGAGTTTGAGGTTAGTGTTAAAGAAATTAAAAAAAATCTCAATATTAAATAGTTTTTTAATCTGCGCCACATAGGAGTCGAACCTATAACCCCTTGATTCGAAATCAAGTACTCTATCCAGTTGAGCTAGCGGCGCGTAATTAACTTTTAGTTTATATAACATAATTAACTATGAATCATTTGAAAAGTTGAGCTACAAATACTTTTGACTATAATCTAAATAAAACATGAATAACTTAATGAAATTTTTAGTCCTTGAAAAAGATGATAGCTTAAGACTTGATATTTTCTTATCTAAAAAAATAGATCATTTAACAAGATCAAATATTAAAAAAATCATAAACTTAGGTCATGTAAAAATTAATAAAAAAAAAATTGTTTCTTCGTCTAAAAAAATTAAACCTAAAGATATCGTGGAGATTAAAATCTTAGTTAAGGACACTTATAAACTATTGCCTAGTAAAATTAAATTAGATGTTCAATTTGAAGATGATGATGTGCTTGTGGTAAATAAACCAAAAGGAATGGTTGTTCACCCTGGTGCAGGTAATTATCAAAATACTTTAGCTAATGCATTAGTTTATAAATATAAAAATAAATTATCTAATACTAATGGAGATCTGCGACCTGGGATAGTTCATAGAATAGATAAAGAAACAAGCGGTTTATTAATCGTAGCAAAAAATAATTTTTCTCACTCGAAACTTGGAAAACAATTCAACGATCATACGATCAAAAGAAAATACACATGTTTAGTTTGGGGGGTTATAAGGCCATTGGAGGGCCGTATTGAAACATTAATTTCTAGAAATAAAAAAAATAGACAGTTGATGACCGTAAGTGATTTAAACGGAAAAAAAGCAATAACAAATTATAAAACAATCAAAGTGTTTAATGGAAAAGATATTCCTAAAATTAGTTTAATTGAATGTAAGTTAGAAACGGGAAGAACTCATCAAATCAGAGTCCATATGAAATATAAAGGATCATCCTTGCTAGGTGATAAACAATATGGAAAAAAAAATGTTAAATTTAAAAAAATTAACAAGGAGTTTTTATTAAATTTATCTGCTCTTAACGGTCAAGCTCTACATGCTACTAGTTTGGGATTTATACATCCAACAAAAAAAAAATGGGTCAATTTTGAGTCTAAATTACCTTATGATTTTAAAAAGTTGTTGAATTTATTACAAAATCTTAGTAGTTGAAAAATAAAATTTAATATATAAATCAAAGTCATGAGTGATAAAAAAACATTAAGCAATTTACCTATCCCTTCTGTTGGAGGATTATCTTTATATCTAGCTCAAATTAAGAAATTTCCAATGCTTGATGCCGAAGAAGAATACATGTTAGCAAAAAATTGGAGGGAAAATGGAAACTTACAGTCTGCACACAAACTAGTTACAAGTCACTTAAGGTTAGTTGCAAAAATTGCCATGGGATATCGGGGATATGGATTACCTGTAAGTGAATTAATATCTGAAGGAAATATAGGTTTAATGCAAGCTGTAAAAAAATTTGATCCCAACAAAGGATTTAGACTGGCTACTTACGCAATGTGGTGGATTAAAGCATCAATACAAGAATATGTTTTAAGATCTTGGAGTCTTGTTAAGATGGGAACTACCACTGCTCAAAAAAAACTTTTTTTTAATCTTAAAAAACTTAAAAATCAAATAGCACCAGGACAAGAAGGTGACTTAAGAAATGATCAGGTGAATGAAATTTCAAAAAGATTAGATGTTAATACCGAAGAAGTGGTGAACATGAATAGAAGAATGATGGGTCGGGAAAAATCCTTAAATGATCCAATTAAAAGCGGTGAAGATGAAGAATGGCAAGACTGGTTAGTAGATAATAGTTTAGATCAAGAACTAATTGTTTCACAAAAACAAGAGTATGATGACAAAAAAGAATTGCTGGATGATGCAATGAAAATTTTAAATGACAGAGAAAAAGAAATTATTAATGCACGAAGACTATCTGAAAATCCAAAAACTTTAGAGGATTTAAGTAAAAAATATAAAATCAGTAGAGAAAGAATAAGACAAATTGAAACTAAGGCCTTTGAAAAATTACAAAAAACTATGATTAATGCAAGTAAGTCTAAAAATTTACTTCCTGCAAATTAAAAAGTTTTAAAGGGATCTTCAATTAATATTGTGTCATCTCTCTCAGGACTTGTAGAAATACTTGAAATTTTTGCTCCAATAAAATCCTCTAATGCATGAACATACTTTTTTGCATTATCTGGTAGATCTTTTATATTTCTTATACCTTGTGTTTTAGTTTTCCATCCAGGAAATGTTTTATAAACAGGTTTTATATTAAATTGATCTTCTGACGCAGCAGGTAGATAATCAAGTTTTTTACCATTCAAGTTATATTCAATACAAACTTTTATCTCATCTAATTCATCAAGGACGTCTAGCTTAGTTAGTGCAATTCCATTAATGCCCGAAATTTTAATTGTTTGACGAACAAGAACTCCATCAAACCAACCACATCTTCTTTTTCTAGCTGTTACTGTTCCAAATTCTTTTCCTCTTCTACCTAAACTTTCACCAATATCATCATTTAATTCTGTTGGAAATGGGCCGCTGCCAACTCTTGTTGTGTAAGCCTTTGTAATACCTAGCACATAATTTATTTTATTTGGCCCAGAACCTGATCCAGTTGCAGCCATTGCTGGGACTGTGTTTGATGAAGTAACATAAGGGTATGTTCCATGATCTACATCTAAAAGTATGCCTTGAGCTCCTTCAAATAATATCTTTTTTTTATCTTTTGAAAATTCATCTAATTTTAACCATACTGGTTTAGCAAATTTCAAAATTTCAGGAGCAATTTTTAATAATTTTTTTTTTAGATCATCTTTTTTATAAATCTCTTTTTTTAAACCTTTTCTTATGGCATTATGATGTAGCAGTACATTTTCTAGCCTATTATCTAGATTACTTTCAGACCTAAGATCCATTACACGAATTGAACGCCTTCCTACTTTATCTTCATAACAAGGGCCTATCCCTCTTCTAGTTGTTCCAATTTTTCCTTTTCCAGCTGCATCTTCTCTTATTTCATCCATTTCTTGATGAAAAGGAAGTATTAATGAAGCCGACTCTGAAATCATAAAATTATTAGGATTTACATCTATACCTTTTTTTCTTATTTCTTTTATTTCATCCAATAAGGCCCAGGGATCTATAACCACACCATTACCTAATATAGATATTTTTCCCTTTCTTACAATTCCTGAAGGTAATAACCTTAACTTAAATACTTCTTTATCAATAACTAAAGTATGACCTGCGTTGTGTCCGCCTTGAAATCGAACAACTACATCAGCTTCACTAGAAAGCCAATCGACTATTTTTCCTTTGCCCTCATCTCCCCACTGCGAACCTACAACAACTACATTTTTCATTATTTAAATTTCTTATTTATTATTATTGAATTTAAATGGTTTACAGGACCTTTTCCTTTTCCATAATTAGGATTAGATCCTATAGCTTGGTTAACATATTTAATTCCTAACTCACAGGATTTCTTTAAAGGTTTTCCACATGATAAAAATGTTGTAATTGCACTAGATAAGGTACACCCGGTTCCATGAGTATTCTTAGTTTTAATTTTTTTATTTCTAAAAATCTTGATCTCTTTTTTATTTAAAAGAATATCTTCCATATATTTTGATTTTCTGTGACCGCCTTTTAATAAAACGTTTTTGGCGCCAAATTGAAGTAAAATATTGCCGGCAGTAATCATATCTTCAAGAGTCTTAATTTTTATTTTTGTTAAAACTTCAGCTTCAGGAATATTTGGCGTAATTAAAAAAGCTTTTTTTATTAATTGTTCTTTTAAAGTTTTAATTGCTGACTTATTGATTAATCTCGCTCCGCCTTTGGCAACCATTACAGGATCAAGAACAATCTTTGAATTTTTTACTTTCTTTAAAGCATTTGCAACAGATTTAATTACCTGGGAAGAGTGAAGCATTCCAATTTTTATTCCGTCTGGCTTTATGTCTCTACATGTGTATACAATTTGCTTTTCTATCTCTTTTGGTTTGATTGGTATCACAGCGCTCACACCTTTTGTGCTTTGAACTGTAACAGCGGTAACTGCAGTCATTGCATAAACGCCAAGAGCTGTAGCTGTCTTAATATCCGCTTGGATTCCCGCTCCCCCAGATGAGTCTGATCCAGCTATTATCAAAATTTTAGATTTTAATTTCAATTTTTAATAGATCTTTTGATTATCTTTATACATTTTAAAATTAAACTCTTATCATATGACTCGGCCATAACTCTAATTTTTGGTTCTGTTCCAGATTTTCTCACTAAAATTCTTCCATTATAACCCATTAATTTATTAGCTTTTTTAATTGCACTTTTGCATTTAGTCTTATTAATTATATTTTTGTCCTTAACAGTAATATTTTCTAAAATTTGTGGCAAAGGTTTAAAAACATTTAATAATTTACTTGCTCTTTGTCTTTTCCTTAGAGAAAATAAAACTTCTAAAGCTACCATTAGTCCATCTCCAGTAGTTGCAAATTTTCCTAAAATAATATGTCCAGACTGTTCTCCGCCCAAGTTGAAATTTAATTTCCTCATTTTTTCTTTAACGTATCTATCTCCAACTTTAGATCTTAAAAATTTTATTTTTTCACCTTTTAAAAAAACCTCTAATCCATAATTCGACATTAACGTTCCTACCACTCCTCCTTTTAAGATTTTCTTTAATTTCCATCTTTTAGCTAACATTGCAATAATTTGATCCCCGTTTATAATCTTACCTTTTTCATCACACATGATAACTCTGTCAGCATCACCATCAAATGAAATTCCAACATGAGCTTTGAATTTTTTAACAGCTGAACAAATTTTTGATGGATAAGTAGATCCACATTTTTCATTAATATTCAATCCATTAGGTTTATCACCTATAGGAAAAATTTTTGCTCCAAGATCTTTAAGCAGTTTTGGAGCTGCTTTATATCCAGCTCCATTAGCGCAGTCTAAAACTATTTTAGTCCCTTTTAAGTGAAAATTTTCTGGGAAATTTTTCTTTAAAATCTTTATATATCTTTCATTTCCATCTTCTAATCGTTTTACTCTACCTAATAATTTAGGATTTGTTAGTTGCTTTGTATTTTGTGCATCAATTAGTTTTTCAATTTTTTTTTCTATTTGATCAGATAATTTCATACCATTCGGCCCAAATAATTTAAGACCATTATCATGATAGGGATTGTGTGAAGCTGTGATCATGATTCCCATATTTGCTTTCATAGATTTTGTTAACATAGCAAGTCCATTAGTTGGCAAAGGTCCTAATGTAAAAACATGCATACCTCCAGATACTAAACCAGAAACTAATGCAGGTTCTAAAGTGTAACCAGATAATCTTGTGTCTTTTGCTATGATTGCAACTTGTTTAGATTTTTTTTGATTTTTAAAATATGTTCCAGAAGCTAACCCAAATTTAAAAAATTTTTCACCAGTTATATTACCTTGATTAACTGTTCCTCTAATTCCATCCGTTCCAAAATATTTATTTTTCATTAATTTTTATGATGAGATAAAATTTTCTTAAACACTAAAATACCTTGCTTGACTTCATTGACATTGTGTACTCTAAAAACTTGAACTCCTTGAGATAACAAAAATAAAACAGATGCTATTGTGCCGCCAATTCTTTCCTTGCTATCATTAACTCCGGATATTTGACTGATAAATCTCTTTCTAGAAGTTCCAATCAAAACAGGAAAACCAAGACTATGAAACAAAGATATCTTAGAAATTAAACTCAAATTATGTTTCAAATTTTTACCAAAACCAATACCCGGATCTATAACTATTTTTTTATTATCTATTTTATTGATATATTCCTCAAAAAAATCATAAATATCTAATAAAACATTCCTATACTTTGGATTCTTTTGCATTGTATTTGGTGTGCCTTGCATATGATGAAGGACTTTTGAAATATTATATTCTTTTAAATTTTTTAAAGAATAACTTTCATAGGTAAAACCTGAAACATCATTTATTAGATCTGCCCCATGCTTGATGGCTTTAATCATTATTTCTGATTTTCTTGTATCTACAGATAAACATATTTTCTTATGTTTCTTTTTAAAATTTTTAACAATATTTTCTATTCTTTTCCATTCCATATTAGTTAAAACTGTTTTTGAGCCTGGCCTAGTAGACTCTCCTCCAACATCAATAATATTTACTCCAGCTTTAATCATTTCACGGATATGAATTTTTGCTTTTTTATGGTTATTGAATTTACCTCCATCTGAAAAGCTATCAGGTGTTAAATTCAAAATTCCCATGATTGAAGGCTCTAAAAAGTTAACATTTTTAAGAAAATTTTTTCTTTTTGAAATTATCTTTTTTATATCTTGCTTAACTTTTTTTTTTATAGAATGGCTTAGAGTGTTAATTTTATTTATATTTATAATTTTAGATAGGATTTTATTTTTGTTTCTTGTAAATATTTCAATTTTGTCAAAAGCAATACCTTTATTGCCACACAATGATAAAGCAAGCTTTTTTCTAATTAATAACCTAGCGTTAGCTCCGTAGTAAAAATTACACGCTCTAGTGTAATATTTTATCATTCTTTTTTTAAATTGCAGGCTTGGGCTTTAAACCTAGTGAACCGAGAGCTGATGTGTCTTTGCTTTCACTCTCAGCATCTTCATTAAAAGATTTAGAAGGTTTGATATTCTTTAATATTAAGTCTCTTATTTCATCACCTGATAAAGTTTCATAAACTAACAGAGCTTTAGCAATTTTATGAAGATCATCGATTTTTTCTGTTAAAACTTTTTTTGCTCTTTCATAACCGGTTTCAACAATTTTTTTTACTTCTGAGTCAATTTTTTTGGCTGTTTCTTCTGACATATTTTGACTTTTTGTTACTGACCTTCCTAAAAACACCTCTTCTTCATTCTCTCCATATGCTAATGGTCCAAGTTCTTTACTCATGCCGTATTTAGTAACCATGTTTTTTGCCATTTTAGTTGCCATGTCTATATCAGACGATGCACCAGAAGTAACTTTATCGTGTCCAAAAATTATTTCCTCTGCAATTCTTCCTCCCATTGCAACCGCAATATCTGAGTACATTTTTTCTCTAGTGACAGAAAGCTGATCTCTCTCAGGCAGTCTCATAACCATTCCTAAAGCTCTTCCTCTTGGAATGATTGTTGCTTTATGTATTGGGTCAGAAGCTTTTTCGTTTAATGCCACAATTGCATGTCCACCTTCATGATACGCAGTCAATTTTTTTTCATCTTCGGACATAACCATAGATCTTCTTTCTGCACCCATCATAACTTTATCTTTAGCTTCTTCTACATCTGACATTGTTACAACTCTTTTATTCTTTCTTGCAGCTAATAATGCGGACTCATTAATCAAGTTAGCTAGATCAGCTCCAGAAAACCCCGGAGTGCCTCTTGCAATAGTTCTTAATTTTACATCCGGTCCAACATTTATTTTTTTTACATGTACCTTTAAAATTGCTTCTCTTCCCATTATGTCTGGGTTGCCAACAACAACTTGCCTGTCAAACCTTCCTGGCCGTAACAAGGCTGGGTCTAAAACATCGGGTCTGTTTGTAGCAGCTATTAAAATTATACCTTCATTTGTATCGAAACCATCCATCTCAACTAAAAGTTGGTTAAGTGTTTGTTCTCTCTCATCATTACCTCCTCCTAATCCAGCCCCTCTACTTCTACCAACTGCATCAATCTCATCAATAAAAATTATACAAGGAGAATGTTTTTTTCCTTGCTCAAACATGTCCCTAACTCTAGACGCACCTACACCAACAAACATCTCTACAAAATCAGATCCTGAAATTGAAAAGAACGGAACATTAGCTTCTCCTGCAATAGCTTTAGCTAATAAAGTTTTTCCAGTGCCAGGCGGACCTATTAATAATGCACCTTTTGGAATTTTTCCTCCTAACCTGCTAAATTTTTTTGGATCTTTTAAAAATTCTACAATTTCTTCTACTTCTTCTTTTGCTTCT
>Ga0055584_100003100_pt1 | contig 16427 bp, 14 predicted proteins | sample OSDHelmetaG_FD_58716 | JGI IMG/M metagenome (GOLD analysis project Ga0055584, IMG submission 58716) | Pelagic marine sediment microbial communities from the LTER site Helgoland, North Sea, for post-phytoplankton bloom and carbon turnover... | ecosystem: Environmental > Aquatic > Marine >... | reverse complement strand
CGTAGATCGTACCGGGGCGGGCGATCATGAACGACGCCATCCAGTTCGCCGGCGAATTCTCGGTGCCGATCGCCGGCGCGCCGAGTCCGCCGCGGGTCTCGGATCCGAAACCGACCATGCCGTCGGCGCCGAGTACGCCCATCGCCGCCTCGGTGATCTGCTGGTGGTGTTCCGACCAGAACAGCTTGCCGACCGACGACTCCGGTCCCGGGTTGGCGCCGTTGAGGTAGCGCGTGAGCGCCTGCATGCCCCGGTACCGCATGATCTGGACGCTCGTGTAGAAGCGGGCGACGTCCTGACGCACCATTGGGTCATCGGACAGCCCGCGCTCGCGGACGAGCTCGACGAACTGGTCGTACTCGGCGCCGTAGCTCAACGAGGTGATCGTGGCCCCCACGCCACGCTCGAAGCCGAGCAGTGTGTTGCCGACTGCCCAGCCGTTGTTGACATCACCGAGCACGTTCTCCTTCGGGCACCGCGCGTCGCTGAAGAAGACCTCGTTGAAGTGGTCGTGGCCGACCATGTTGGTGATCGGTCGCTGCTCGACGCCCGGCTGCCCCATCGGCACGAGCAGGAACGAGATGCCGGCGTGCTTCGGGTTCTCGGGCGCCGTGCGGGCGAGGGTGAAGATCATGTTGGCGGTGTGCCCCTGCGACGTCCAGATCTTCTGGCCGTTGATCACCCACTCGTCACCGTCGAGTTCGGCACGGCAACCCACGTTCGCGAGGTCGGAACCGGCGTCGGGTTCGCTGTAGCCCTGGCAGAACACGTCGATGCCGTCGAGGATGCGGGGGATGTAGTGCGCCTTCTGTTCCTCGGTACCCCACACCAGGATCGTGTTCCCGACCATGCCGATCGAGAACCCGTCGTTCGCTCCGGCGGTGGGAACACCACGCTTGGCGAACTCCTCGTTGAGGATCACCTGCTCGATGTGGGTGAGCCCACCGCCGCCGTACTCGGCCGGCCAGTTCGGCGCGAGCAGGTTGTTGGCCCGCAACGTCTTGCGCCACCCCTGCTGGAACGAGGCGCGCTCGTCGTCGGGGAGTGCCCCGATACCCATCCAGCCGTCGGGAAGGTTCTCGTCGAGGAAGGTGGTGATCTCGGCGCGGAACTCGTCGGTCTCGGGCGGATACGTCGGCTGCATGTTCAAACGGTACCGACCGTCCGGTCCGTGGCTCGCAGTGGGAGCGGCGTCGCCTCAGGTCTGCCACCGGGTGATCCGCTCGAGGACCGAGTCGTCTCCGAGTCGTTCGAGGAGCGGCTCGATCAGATCGAGGCGAGCGCCGTCCCACTCGACATCATCGAGGGTCACACGAAGCGGGAGATCACCGCGCCGGACCGACAGTTCGCTCGCCATCAAGGCCTCGGCCCGCCGCTCACGAAGCGTGGCGGCGAGTCGATCCCGTCCTCTGATCTCGACCGCCCAGTCGGCGGGATCATCGGGGATGTCGGCGATGCTCCGGTAGCGCCGGAGGACACGAGCCGCCGACACCGGACCCCAGCCGGGCACTCCGGCGATCCCGTCCGACCGATCGCCGACGAGCCCGAACAGGTCGGGGATCTGCTCGGGTTCGACGCCGAACTTCTGCCGCACCGCGTCGGCGTCGGTGACGACGTCACGAATGCGATCGAGCATGACGACGCGGCCACCTCGAACGCACTGGGCCAGATCGTTGTCGATGGTGCAGATCACGACCTGTCCCACCCGTTCGTCGTCGGCCAGCCGAGCCGCGCCGGTGGCGAGGAGGTCGTCGCCTCGAAATCGGCCCGCCGGCCAGACGGGAAGTCCCAAGGCTCGCACCACATCGGCGGCGAGTGGTTGCTGCGCACCGATCAGGTCCTCGCTCGTGGGTCGCCCCTTCGGGGGCGTCGGTGCGATCACCGAGTCGAAGGCCACTGCCGCGTGTGTGACGCGACGCTTGTCGAGCAACGACACCAGTGTCGCCATCAGGGCACGTGCCGCGCCGACCTCATCGCCCGACGGTCCGGTGACCTGTGGTGCCCCGTGAAAACACCGGAACAGCTCGAATGTTCCGTCGACCAGGTAGGCGGTGACCACGTCGGGTTCGGAGGGCATCGGAGTCAGAACGGCTCCAACGGCTCGCCGAGGACGAAACGGCCGAGTTGGTGATGAATGCGGTCCCGGTGGGCATTGATGTGCAGGGGCATGACCTGGAAGTCCCGCCACCGCCGCTCGAACAGGCCGCCCTCGCGGAGGCCGTTGCCGCCCTGACACCGCATCAGGAGGGCCATCGCCTCGCCGAGCTGGTCGAGCGCCGATGTGCTCAGCGCCATCTGACGCAGGTAGTCGGCTTCGGTCGGTGTTCGGCAGCTGTCGATCCGGACGTCGATCTCGTGGCATGCCGTGGTCACGGTGGCGGTGGCGGCCGCGACCAATGCCGCGGCGTGACCGAGGTTCACCTGCACCGTCGGCCGGGTGACCATCGCCTTGCCCATGATCGACCTCCGATGGCGGATCGATGCAGTCGCTTCCGCGAGCGCCGCGCGAACGAGGCCGACACCCATCCATCCGAGCCAGACGTCGGAGAGGCCGACCCAGTCTTCCCGATAGCGGTGGGCGACGACCGGCACGTCGCGGAGTGTCTCGGCCCGGTTCGCCCCGAACCAGCGGGTACATCGCTCGAGCGGCACTCGGGTGTCCTCGTAGCGGACATCGTCGGTCGCCGAGGCTCTGACGCCACTTCCGTCCCAGGTCGGATCGATCCGTACGCCGTCGTCGAGGCGGACCACGCCGAACCGGAGGTCGAGCGGCTCGACCCGGTCCCCCTGCTCATCGACGACGGCGAACACCACGCCGGCCCAATCGGCATGCCGACTGCCCGAAGCGAATGATCCGCGGCCCGTCAGCACGACCTCGTCGCCGTCGATCATGCCCCCGACACCCGAGCCCGCCCCCGCCGGGAAGCAGACCCATTCGCCCCGCACGACGATGTCGGTGAGGAACTTCGTGTGGTCGGGGCCCAGCGTGCCGACGAACAGATGGAACACGGCGAGGTGGTTCCAGAGCGTCCACGCCGTGCTCGCACACGCTGCCGCGACCGCCTCCAGCTCGCGGCCGATCTGCAGGATCGTCGCCTCGCAGCCTCCGATCTCCCGCGTCGCCGAGAGTCGCATCGCATCGGATCGTTTGATCGCTGTGATCAGGTCGGGGTCGAGGCGGCGGGTGTGGTCGGCCTGCTCGGACTGTGCGCGGATCGCGGGGATGAGCGGTGCCACCGTGATGGGCGCCACCGCATCGGCCGGCAAGAAGCTCGCCACCGGGTCGGTCTCGTCGTCGCCGCCCCGGAGGGTCGGAGTCCCGTCCATGGCGAAGACCATAGAGTTCGAGTCGCTCCCATGCTCCACCGGCGCGCCGACACGTGGCCGGATCGTCTCGGCCCGTACTCGATCGGAGCGAACGGCGAGAACAGGATCGATACTCGTTCGCCGATTCGGACCACTGATCACGCCCGAATCGCATCCCGCCGCCGGCGCCAACATCAACGGGCCGTCGCTGCTGCGGGTGCCCGACTGGGTCGAGTGGCCCCTCGGGCGGCACCACCTCTACTTCGCCGACCACAAGGGTGACTCGATCCGGCTGGCGTACGCCGACGACGTCGCCGGGCCGTACACGCTGCACCCGGCGGAGCGCTGACGCTCGCCGAGTCGAGATTCCCCACCGACACACCGCGGAACGTCGAGATCCGTGATGAGGTGCAGCGCGCCGCGGTGGAGACGGAGGGCTACGACGCCCACTTCACGCCGCACATCGCGTCGCCCGTCGTGTTCGTCGACGTCGACGCACGGAAGATCTGGATGACGTTCCACGGGCTCTGCGATGACGGGTCGCAGCTCACCCGGATGGCGGTGTCGTCCGACGGTGTGGACTTCGAGGCGTTCGAGCCGTTGACCGCATTCCCGTACCTGCGAGTGGTTCCGGAACCGACGAACGGCCGGTGGTTGGCGATGTCGATGCCGGGCATCGTGTACTCGACCGACGACCTTCGACGGTGGACGGCGGGTCCGATGTTGTTCGGGAGCGACTTCCGGCACTGCGCGCTGCTGCAGATCGGTTCGACGCTGCACGTGTTCTGGACCCGGGTCGGTGATGCGCCCGAGCATCTCCTGCACTCGACGATCGAGATCGGCGACGACTGGACGGCAGCGGACATGGCCGAGTGGGGGCCCGGTGACCCCGCGACGCTGTTGTTGCCCGAGGAATCGTGGGAGGGAGCCGATCTCCCCGTCGAACCCTCGGTGCGTGGCCAGGTCACGCACCGCGTGCGCCAGTTGCGCGACCCCGCGATCTGCGTCGACGACGGCCGGGTCTGGCTGCTCTACTGCATCGCCGGTGAGTCGGGCATCGCGCTCGCCGAGGTCACCGACCTCTGACCGTCAGCGGGATCCGGGCCCCGGTCGCCACGGTTCGGGGAAGTCGACGATCGCCGGTTCGGTCCGCGGGAGCAGATCGAGCGCGGCGCGAACGACGGCCGTCTGGCGCTCGCCGTCGCCCGGTGCGCCGAGTGGACGTCCCATCGGGTGGTCGGTGATCACGGCCCTTGCGACGCCCATCAACGCCGGGATGTGCCCGAAGCTGCGGACGTAGACGCCCACCGTCGGGATGCCCGCCGACTCGATCGCTCGCTGAACGTGCCCGACCGACACGTGGCACACCGGTCAAACGGGGACGAGCAGCACGGCGTCGACGTGCTCGTCGACCAACTGCTGCGCCCACGCAGGCCCGATGTCCTTGCGGATGCGGGCCTGCGCAGCCGCTCCGACGAACGAGTACGCGGTCGGGGCGAGTTCGCCGATCACGCCGTCGTCGGCGAGTGCAGCGAGGTGCCCGAGGGGGAGCGCGACCTGGTGGTCGGCAGCGACCGAATCCACCGGGTAGCCGCCGTGGCGGACACACAGCCGGTCGGCGGGCGTGTCGACCGGGATCGCCGACAACACCGGTGCTTCTCGCAGGAACTCGCCGATTCTCGCCTCGGCCTCCGCCTGGGTCATCTCCGCGACGCCCAGCGGTTCGGGGTCGTCGCCGTCGACGAAATGGCCGCTCGATGTCAACAGTGCCACCCGGCACTCGGCGAGCGGCTTCGGCAAGGTCGCGACAGGGGTGTCGTCGTGGCGGTGCGGGAAGTCGGCCGGATCGCCGAGGTGTCCCGAGTAGGCGTGCACCTGCCACCGGAACATCACGTCGGTGACGCGGTCGGCGTCGCCGTCGTCGGTCGTCGCCGACGTCGCCGCGAACAACTCCTGGAGGAAGTCACCGAACTCGTTGTCGTCGAGGTCCTTGAGGAACTTGACGTTCAGGTTGCTCCGGGCGCCGTAGGAGAACGATCGTCGGAGCTCGTCGGCGGTCTGGGGAGGTGTCTCCATACGCGCATGCTGTCACAGTCGGACAGGCCGGACCGTCGACCCGTCAGGTCCAGCGGGCGCGAGCGAGCGTCGTCGTCGTGCAGTAGAAGACGTCCCGGTTGCCGCCGGCGGACAGGAACATGCCGTTGGCGATCCGGGATCCCGTGTCGACCCGATCGAGCACCCGACCCTCGCCGACGTCGATCACGATCAGCTCGTCGTGGCCCGCAGCGGTGAAGTCGTTGATCACCAGTTCGCCCGAGTCGGGGAACACGATCGGCTGCATCGATGCCCGCGCCTCCACGTGCCAGCGGACGGTCAGGTCGGGGCCGGTCGTGTCGACGCCGGCGACGCCGCCGTTGACCGAGTCCCACGTGATGGCGACGCCGTGCTCGGGTACGTCGACGGGCGGCGCGATGATGCCGCCGCCGGGTGTGCCGAACGGCTCGACCGATCTGATGTCGGTCGGGTCGTCCAGGTCGAGCCGGAGCAGTCGTTGCGCACCGCTCCAGGGCGCCGGCTGCCGCCAGGACAGGCTCGACCCCGGCGGGCTGTCGAAGCGTCCGTTCGGCTCGGTCGTGTGGATACGGCGGACCGACTCGATGTCGCCGCAGTCCATGATCCAGCAGGCCCCGCCGGAGAGGCAGGCGTCCCACGACAGACCCCAACGGTCGTGTTCGGACCGGTAGCGCGGCCGCCACGTGTCGTCGACGGTGAGATGGTCGTTGTCGACGTCGAGTCGCCAGATGTGCTCGCTGCCCGGGACGTACACGTGCTCGGTGCCGTCGTCGGCGAGGTCGGCGGCGATACGTCCCATCGAACCCTCTGCCAGCACCAGTGGTTCACCGATCAGCTCGAAGGTGTCGGGGTCGAGTCGGGTGATGGTCGTGCCGCCCTGTCCTTCGAGTCGGAGATCCTTCGTGATCAGCGATCCGTCGGCGAGCGCGAGGAGCCCGTTGTGGCTCCGATCGGCCGGGAGTCGTCGTTCCGCGACGACCGACAGGTCGTCGGGGTCGAGTGCGTGGAGGAACGAACCGTTGACCGACATGATCATGCCGTTGGCGTGGGCGAGGATCGCCCCGCACCACACGTGGTCGCCGCAGGGGAGTGACGGCGATGACGCCTCCGGTTGCAGCGTTTCGACGTCGATCCGGTCGACCCAGCCGTGTGGCGGCGGTCCGGTGAAAGCGGCCATCGTGCCGCCGACGTACCACTGGCCCGGTTCGCGCTCGATCGCCATCACGTTCCACTTGCCGTTGTGCACCGTCGTCACCGTCGCGGTGGCGGTGGCCACGTCCAGTCGGCCCGGTGCGGCCTTCTGCCGACGGTTGCCCCCACACTCCACGGGCCACGGCGACGGCCAGTACCCCGGGTGCGGTCGATTCCGGTCGAGAGAGGTCACAGCACACTCCTTTGCCGGGGATCCTGGCAGAACCGTCGGCGGAGGAGCGATCTCGCGCGGCGCATCACCGAGGTCGGTCGAGCGGTCCGCCGCCGCCGGACTCCGTGCGGCCGCGTCGCGTTCGGTAGACATGGGCGCGGAGGGGACTACCGATGGAGACGACAGCCGTGGCGCGCAGCATGCGCGGGTCGATCGGAATGCTCGCCATGACGTGGCTCATGGCGGACTCGACGCGGGTGCAGGTGGCAGCACGAGGACTTCCGGACGGGAATGCTGCGTACGCCGTCGGACGACTCGGTGTGCTCGGCGACTGCCCGGTCGACAACGTCGTCGGTGCTGCGTACTTCTGGGAGCCAAACCTGATGCGTGCCACGGTGATCGAAGGCCGCTCGCAGACCACTCCCTCCCGCGGCGCGGCGGTCTACGGCGAGATCTGCCGTGACTGGGGCGAGCACCACCTCGCCGGGTTCGACGGCACCGAGCGACTCGGCGAACTCTGCGAGCACGTTGTCGACACCGCCAGCCCACTGAGCGCACCGTTGTTCGTCGGATGGCGCGACCAGCCCCGCGCCGCCGACGGACCCGGACGTACGTTCCAACTGTGCCAGGTGATGCGCGAGCTCCGATTCAGCCGACACGTCGTCGCCGTCCACGCATCGGGCCTGAGCCCGCTCGAAGCGATTCTGTCCGGGCCGGCAGGCGAGTGGAACGCCGAGTTCTTCGGCTGGGTGCGGCCGTACCCCGACGTGTCGTCACTCGCCGAGGCGCGGGCCGAGATCGAGAACGCGACCGATCGCCTGCACGCCCCCGATTTCGAAGTGCTGACGCCTGACGAGCGGGCCGAACTCAGGGCGCTGGCCAAGGCCGCCAGGGCTCACGCCGATCAGATCCAGGAGGCATGAACATGGACATCGACATCGCATCGGTCGACGAAGCCCTGACGACCACCCGTGCCGTCCGGCTCCGGCTCGACCTCGAACGCCCGGTCGACAACGACATCATCTACGACTGCATCGACATCGCCGAGCAGGCGCCGTCGGGTGGCAACCAGGGAAGTCGGCGCTGGATCGTCGTGCGAGACCCGGCGGTCAAGGCAAGGATCGCCGAGCTCTACATGGCCACGGGCGGTGAGTTCATGATCGGTGCCCGCGACAGGATCGCCGGCACCGGACACCCCCAGGAGAAGGTGATGCAATCGGCGGCGTACCTGGCCGAGCATCTGGCCGAGGTGCCGGCGATCGTGATCCCCACGATCATCGGTGTGCACGACGGCAGCGGTCGGCCCGGGTTGTTCGACTCGGTCATCCAGTCGGTGTGGAGCTTCTGCGTCGCGCTCCGCTCCCGGGGCCTCGGCAGCGCGTGGACGACCGCGGTGCTGGGCAAGCGCGACGAGCTGGCCGAGTTGCTCGGCGTGCCCGAGGGCAGCACGCAGATCGCGATGATCCCGGTCGCCTGGACGAAGGGCACCGACTTCAAGCGGGCGCCTCGGTTCCCGGCCCGGGAGATCGCGTTCATCGACCACTACGCGCACACGTGGGAGCGCGGGCCGAGCGACCCACCGACGCTGGCAGACGGACCCGGCACCGTCGTCGAGGTCGACATCAAGGCGCCGATCGCCGACCTGTGGGACGTCGTGAGCGACATCGGGTTCGGCGCTCGGTTCAGCGAGGAGTTCCTCGGCGCCCGCTGGGCCGATGGTGTCGACGGACCGGCACTCGGCGCAGAATTCGTCGGCCGGAACACACATCCCGCCATCGGTGAATGGGACGTGCCGTGCTTCGTGCACCGGTACGTCGAGCGCTCCGAGTTCGGCTGGGTGACGTCGGACCCCGAGAACCCGGGCGCCCGCTGGTGCTTCGAGCTGTCGCCGATCGCCGGTGCCACCCGGCTGCGGTACACCCTCCGGCTCGGACCCGGACCGTCGGGCCTGACGTCTGCGATCGCATCGATGCCCGAGAAGGAACCGCGCATCCTGTACCGCCGGCTGGAGGAGCACCGCGCCAACATGCAGCTCGTCGTCGACGGCATCGCCGCGGCGACGAATCGGGCGACCGAGCGCACCAATCCGATCTTCGGCGACGACTGACCCACCCGTGGCACACGATCGCGACCGGCTCGTGCACTTCGTGGAGTTGGAGCGGGCGGTGTGGGAGGCGCTCGTGCGTGGCGATCCGGACGCCGATCGCGCCGCGCTCGCCCCGCAATTCGTCGGTGTGTACCCGAGTGGATTCGCCGGCGCCGCCGAGCACGTCGATCAGCTCGCGGACGGACCGACCGTCGCCGACTACGTGATCACCGACGCCCGCATCCTCGAGATCGCCGCCGGCCACGCGATGCTGTCGTACCTCGCCACCTACCGGCGACCCGGTGCGGAGGACACGGAGTCGATGTACGTGTCGTCGTTGTGGTCGGAGACCGAGCACGGTTGGGTCAACGTCTTCAGCCAGGACACGCCGATCGGCGATCCGGACTCGGTGGTCTGACCGAAGACGTCGCTCCAGGATGGCCGGCTCGGCACCGAACCTCCCGACCATGGCGCCGACGAGGCTCATCACCACGATGCACGACGACGGGTCGTCGGAGCTGGTCGTGGAATGTGAGACGTACGTCTCGTCGACCTCTCGGGGTCCGTCGGCGGCCGACGACGTGATGCTCCCGCTGCGAATCAGCGCCGGCGACGAGCAGTGGCGTTCATGTCGACGATCGACGTCACGTTGTCGGAGCTGTCGGTCGAGACGCTCTGTCCCCGTCGACGACCACACGCACCGTGTCGTCACCGGGCAGCCGTGGCTCACCGATCTCGCCGGCTCGACCTCGTGAACCGGTGCACGAATCGGCAAGACTCCCCGCATGGCCGACGCACTCATCATCGACGCCTGCCGGACGCCGCGGGGTATCGGCAAGCAGGGCAAGGGCGCCCTCGCGCACCTCCACCCACAGCACCTCGGCCGCACGGTGCTCGAGGCGCTCGCGGAGCGGAACGGCTTCGACACCGCCGACGTCGACGACGTCGTGTGGGGCACCAGTTCGCAGGTGGGCGAGCAGAGCGGTGATCTCGGCCGCATGTCAGCCCTCGATGCCGGCTACGACATCACCGCCAGCGGGGTCACGCTCGACCGCTTCTGCGGGTCGGGCATCACCAGCGCCAACATCGCCGCCACCGCGATCATGGCCGGGATGGAGGACCTCGTGGTCTCCGGCGGCACCGAGATGATGTCGCTCCCGAAGAAGGGGCTGCTGCCGATGGGGGCGAACAACCCGCACCTCGAAGAGATCCACCCACAGTCGCACCAGGGCGTCTGTGCCGACGCGATCGCCACGATGGAAAGCATCCCGCGATCCGATCTCGACGCCCTCGCAGCCGAGTCGCAGGCCCGCGCGGAGCGGGCGATCAAGGAGGGTCGCTTCGACCGGAGTCTGATCCCGGTGTACGACCCCGACGGCTCGGTGGCGCTCGATCGCGAGCAGTTCCCCCGGCCGGGGACCACGGCCGAGTCGCTCGCGGCATTGTCCCCGAGCTTCCCGGCGGTCGCCGACCACCGACACGACGAGAACTCGAAGACGTTCCGGGAGCTGATCAACCAGAAGTACCCCGACGTCGATATCGAGCACGTGCACCACGCCGGCAACTCGTCGGGTGTGGTCGACGGATCGGCAGCGATCCTGTGGGCGAGCGCCGACTATGCGGCCGCCCGCGGTCTGACACCGCGAGCGCGGGTCGTGGCGACCGCGAACATGGGCGACTGCCCGACGCTGATGCTCAACGCCCCGGTACCGGCCGCGAGGAAGGTGCTCGACAAGGCCGGGCTCACGCTCGACGACATCGACATCTTCGAGATCAACGAAGCGTTCGCCGTCGTGGCGGAGAAGTTCCAGCGCGACCTCGACCTCGACCGGGAGAAAGTCAACGTCAACGGTGGTGCGATGGCGCTCGGTCACCCGATCGGGGCGACCGGGGCGATGCTGATCGGCACCGCGCTCGACGAACTCGAGCGCACCGACGGGCAGTTCGCCCTGATCACGATGTGCGCCGGTGGCGGCATGGCGCCGGCGATCGTCATCGAGCGGGTGTGACCCCGACGTGATCGAACGACATCTCGACCTCGTCACCGACGACGGGGCGATGAACACGTTCGTCGTGCACCCCGACGAGGACGGCCCGTTCCCGGTCGTGTTCTTCTACATGGACGCACCGGGGAAGCGCGAGGAACTGCACGACATGGCGCGGCGCATCGCCAGTGTCGGCTACTACGTCGTGCTCCCGAACCTGTACTACCGCTGGGAGCGCGAGTTCGACCTGATCACGATGCCGAACGGCGAGACCCGTGAGCGGATGTTCGAGTTGATGCACGGGTTGAGCGATCGGATGGTCGCCGGTGACACCACCACGATGCTCGCTCACGTCGACGCCGACCCGAACGCGGATGCCACGCACATCGGCACGGTCGGCTACTGCATGAGCGGTCCGTTCTCGTTCGCGATGGCCGGCACGTTCCCCGATCGGATCCAGTGCGCCGCATCGGTGTATGGCGTGCGACTGTACGGCGAGAACTCGCCCGCCCACCTCGCCGATCAGGTGCAGGGCGAGCTGTACTTCGCGTGCGCGGAGACCGACGAGTACGCGCCGGAGGAGATGATCGACGATCTCGAAGCCCACCTCGCCTCGGTCGGCGCGGACGCGCGCATCGAGTGGTATCCGGGCACGCACCACGGGTTCGCCTTCCCGCTGCGACCGGTCTACGACCAGGCGGCCGCGGAACGCCATTGGGCGCGGTTGTTCTCGCTGTTCGATCGCAACCTGCGCTGAGCAGGCAGGTGTCAGGGGTCGGGTTCGCCTCCCGGCGCCGGTTGTGATCCACTGAGCGCATGCCCGGGCCGCACGCACACGACCGCTTCTCGTTCACGGCGCAGCCTCCGGAGGTGCCGACCGTCGTGCGGGCCGAAGGCGTCGAGCTGATCACGGCCGACGGCCGGCGCATCCTCGACGCTGCCGGGGGAGCGGTGGTCAACAACATCGGTCACGGCCGTACCGAGGTCGCCGACGCGGTCGGCGCGGCGATGCGCGAGCTCGACTACGTGGTGCCGATCTGGCCGACGCCGAACCGGCTCGAGCTCGTCGACGTGCTCGTCGACCGCTGGTTGCCCGACGGCTTCGACCACGTGTTCCTGGCCGGCGGTGGCAGCGAAGCCAACGACTCGGCCATCCGACTGACACGGATGCATCACGTCGCCCGGGGCGACGAGCGACGCCACAAGGTCATCGGACGGATACCCAGCTATCACGGCGCGACCCTCGCCACGTTGGCCGTCGGGGGCCACGAGGCGCGCCGTGCGGGCTACGAGCCACTCCTGCAGGAGTATCCGCGGGTGCCGTGGAACGACGCCGACGCCCTGGCCGGAGCGATCGAGGCCGCCGACCCGTCGACGGTGTCGGCCTTCATCGCCGAACCGGTGATCGGGGCGTCGGGTGCCGCACTCGTCGCGCCGGCCGACTACTGGGCGTCGGTGAGCGAGGTCTGCCGCGAGTACGGCGTGTTGACGATCGCCGACGAGGTGATGACCGGGTTCGGCCGCACCGGTCGCCGATGGGGGCACGATCACGACGACTGGGCACCCGACATCATCGTGTCGGCGAAGGGCGTCGGTGGTGGGTATGTGCCACTGTCACTGGTGTCGGCGGGGAACCACGTCGTCGACCCGATCACGGAGACCGGTCGCAACGTGATGTTCTTCACCTACTCGGGGCACGATGCGAGTTGCGCGGGCGCGCTCGTCGTGCTCGACATCCTCGAACGGGAAGGTCTGACCGAGCGTGCACGTGTTCAGGGCGACCGGCTCCTCGGCATGCTCACCGACGCGCTGCACGATCATCCCAACGTCGTGGAGATACGCGGGCGGGGCCTGATGCTCGGTGTCGAACTGACCGGCATCGGTTCGGCCGACGTGGTCGCCGAAGCGCTCCGCCGCGACGTGTGGATCTACCCGGCCGGCTCGGGGCCGGCGGTCAACGACGGTCTGCTGTTGGCCCCACCGATGGTCGTCGGCGACGACGACCTGGCCCGTATCGTCGACGTGACCGTCGAGTCGCTCGACGCGGTGACCTGAACGCGCCGACCGTCACACCAGGGGCTTGCCCAGGCGGGATCGCACAGCGTTGCGGAGCGGGGTACGCACCTTCTCGACGGCCAGGTAGAACACCGGGAAGGCCATCAGCACCAGGATGGTCGAGCTGATGAGACCGCCGATCAGCGTGAAGCTGAGCGCTTCCCAGAACGGGTCGCTGAGCGCGAGGGGGAGGAGTCCGACCACCGTGGTGACCGTCGTGGCGACGAGCGGCCGGAACCGTCGCTCGACCGCTTCGCCGATCGCGAGGCCCGGACGCAACCCACGCCTCCGAGCCTGGTTGGCGGCGTCGACGAGCAGGATCGTGTTGTTGACCACCACGCCGATCAGCGCGATGAAGCCGACGGCCACGAAGAAGCTGATCGGGTTCCCGGTCAAGCTGAGCGCGGTGAAGACGCCGAAGAAGCTGAAGGGAATCGCCAGGAAGATCAACAGCGGCTGGACGATCGAGCGGAACTGCACCACCAGGAGCAGCAGCATGAGCACGAGGGCGATCATGAGCGCCTGGCCGAGCGACGCGAAGTCGTCCTGGTTGTCGGACTCCTGCCCGAAGTCGAACGTGAGGGCCGTGGCCGAGAGGCCGGCGGCCTCGAGCTCGTCCGGCCCGTAGAGGTCCTGGACCAGGGCTTCGGTGGCGTCGAGGTTGTTCGTCAGGTCGTCGGTCGTGTACGACGCCCGCACCTCGATCTGGCGCACGCCGTCGACGCGGTACACCTGTCCTTCCGTCGACACGATCGCATCGTCGATGACCGTCGTCTCGCCACTCGCCTTGTCGAGCTCGACGCCGATCAGCTGGTCGCGGAGTTCCACGGCGAGGGCCTCGCCCTCGTCGACGGTGTCGGCATCGACCGAGATCTGTGCGGCGAACGGGAAGTCCTCGACCGGCGGCCCGTTCTCCAGCATCGCCACGGTGAGCCGCGCGCCGGTGAGTTCGCCGACCTGCTCCTCGAGCCGCTCCACGTACACCGGCGCCCTGGTGTCGCGTTCGTCGAACGGTGTCAGGTCGACGATGGTGAGGACCTGGCGTTCGTTGCCGTTGATGTACTGCGAGCGGACGAGGTCGCCACCGAGGGTGTCGATCACGATCGCGTCGACGTCGTCGGCGAGATCCTGGGCTTCCTCGATCGTCGTGCCGGGGTCGTAGTCGGTGGTGATGAAGATCGCATTGGCGTCGTCGCTCGGGGGGAAGATGTTGAAGCCGAGCGTCCCGGCGATCTGGAACGAACCCATGATCACCGCGATCGCGCCGACGAACACGCCGGCACCGACGGTGACGCCTTTCCAGCCATGGCTCGACGGGTACTCGGCGAGCCGGCTGAGACCGTGAGCGATGCGCCGTTCGCCACGCGTGACCGGGTTGTGCGGCCGCTCGCCCTTCAGGAGGAACGGCTTGGCGATGGCGGGGATGAAGACCACCGAGAAGACGAACGACAGCAGCAGGGTGAGGATCACGGTGGCCGGGATGGCGCGGATGAACTCGCCGAGCACACCGCCGACGAACAGCAGCGGTGCGAAGACGAGCACGGTGGTGAGCGTGCCCGACAGCGACGCCGTGCCGACTCGGTTGATCGCCGACCGGATGACGCCGATCGGTTCGTCGGACTCGGGCCGGTTGGCGTCGATCGATTCCGAGATGACGATCGCGTCGTCGACGAGCAGGCCGAGCGTGAGGATGAGTCCGAACAGCGTGATCGTGTTGAGCGAGTACCCGAGCGCCCACAGACCGCCGAGCGCCGCCATCACGACGGTGGCCATGAACCCGGCGGTGACGATCGAGACACGCCAACCGATCAAGAGGAAACTGACGATCGCCACGGCGATCAGTCCCTGCAGCAGGCTGCCCGTGAGCGAACTGATCTGGGTCCGGATGTCGTTCGCGAAATCGGCGGTGACCGCAGCGGAGTAGCCCTCCGACAAGACGTCCTCGTCGTCGAGCAGGGCGTTGATCTCGTCGCTGAAGCCGAGCAGGTCGAGATCGGAGTCGGCGCCTCGCACCAGTCCGATCGCGATCGCCTCGTCGTAGCGCCCCGTCTCGGCGAAGGCGACACGCACGAACCGGGTCTGGCGGATCTCCTCGTCGCCGGTCGTCGGGTTCACCCCCTCGGTCAACAGGTTGCGCACGTCGGCTCGGTCGACGCCGTTCCCGGTCTCGAGGTAGGTCTCGAGCCGTGCAGCTTGGGCCTCGAGCTCTTCGGCCGTGGCGTCGTCGGGGCCACTGACCGTGACGAGCAGGTCGTAGACCTCGAGGAACTTGGTCGCGTCGATGGGGCGGACCGTGATCGTGGCCTCGTCGGGCGTGTCGATCGAGGTGTTCGCGGTCTCGAGGAGCGCTGCGCCCTCGGGCGAGCTGAAGGTGTCCTCGAACTCGACCACCACCGCGAAGGCAGTGTCGAGGGAGAAGCTCTGGACTTCCTCGACCCCGTCGATCTCGGCGTAGGCTTCCTGGAGCGGGATGGCGATGTCGGTGTCGACGGCGCCGGGGTCGTCGACGAAGTAGTTGCCGTCGACGACCACGATCGGCAGGTTGACCGGCGGGAACCCTTCCCGCGCCAGACCGCCGCCGTACGCGACGAGCCCGATCGCGACGACGACGCCCCAGAGCGCCATCGTGACCTTCCAGTTCCGGGCAGCCAGGGTGGCCAGCTTCGTGATCGGCGACCGATCCCGGGCGGAGTCGGCGGCGGCTTCGACCGCCTCGGACGGAGCGGGCAGTTCGGTTGCGTCGGGGGGGTCGACGACGGTCTCGGACATGCTGCACGACGGTATCGACGTTCGGCGCCAACTGCGTCCTCCCGCCGGACGATCCGGTGTGGTCGCCAGGAGGAGGCCGGGTCACGTCGGCAGGAGACGTCGAATCCATCGGCTCGGGAACGCAGTGTCGTCGACGAGCCCACGGGTGGCGTGTCCCGTGTCCACCGACGCCGCCTCGGTCGATGTCCGGCCGTGATCGGCCCGGCGGGGCCGGCTCAGCCCGGCTTGCCGTAGTCGGTGGTCAGCCAGCGTTCGGGTGTGAGGCGGGCGATCGCCGACGACTCGCTCGACGGGTTGTGCGCGGCGTACCCCCGGCCCATCTCCTCGCCCAGGTATCGGACGGCGACGGGCAGGATGTCCCGATCCGAACGGTCGACGGTGACCGGGCCCTCCACCATGACGTAGCGGTACGGCGGTGACTCGTCCTGGACCGTCATCGACGCCCGGCCGTGGCGACGCAGCAGCTTGGCCTTGACCGAGTCGCCGTTCATCCAGATCATCACGACGCCGTCCTCGTACCGGTACCAGATCGGCAGTGCGAGCGGGCCCTTGCCATCGCGTTGGATCGAGAGGATCCCCACGTGGAGATCGGCGAGGAACGCCTCCCGTTCGTCGGCGGTCATGTCGGTGTCGGCCATGCGCCGACCCTACGGCACCGTCGTCGCGCGGCGGTCGGAGTGCAGTCGACGATGCCGGCGGCGCGTGTCAAGCCGACAGGACGGCGTCGATGACGAGCTCGGTTGCCGTGATGTAGCTCGAGTCGTCGCTCGCCAGGAACAGGATCCCGTTG
>Ga0055584_100003099_pt1 | contig 16429 bp, 17 predicted proteins | sample OSDHelmetaG_FD_58716 | JGI IMG/M metagenome (GOLD analysis project Ga0055584, IMG submission 58716) | Pelagic marine sediment microbial communities from the LTER site Helgoland, North Sea, for post-phytoplankton bloom and carbon turnover... | ecosystem: Environmental > Aquatic > Marine >... | reverse complement strand
CCGGGGGCGGCTAGCTCCGTTGCGGCGGTTTCCCGTCGGCGTCGGTCAGCTCCGGGTGCCAGCGCTCGAAATGCTTCGTGTGCTGCTCGGTGACCGCACCCGGCGGGTAGTACTCCTCGTAGAAGTCCGGGTCCGCGTGTTGCACCTGGCAGACCAGACGCTGGTACATGGCGTCGAGGTTGGCCGGGAAGCGGCCGTAGGTCTCATGCACGTACTGGCAGTAGTCCTTGACGATTTCAATCGTCTCGTCGTCCGGGCGCGGGATGTTCTGAAGGGCCTTGTCCGGCTCCAGATAGGCCTTCGGCATGTCGCTCTCGTACTGAGACCACTTGGTTTCGAGAAATGCGTCAACCGCCTCGCGCATGTCGGAGTAGTAGGGCGGAGTGAAGGCCTCGTAGTGGCCGTCCACGCCGACCGGGGTGCTGGGACCCTCCTCGGGCTGAACAAAACGAAAGCCAAGCCCCGGCACGTCTTCGCCACCGAGCACGTAGCGGGAGATGAAGCCGGTATAGGTCCAGCCCCCAAGACCCATGGCTTGCTGGGCGAGGTTCATGTTGTGGCAGATGAACGCCGACTCCACGACCTGCATCGAGAGCACCCGCTGCTCCAGATCGATCATGCCCATGCGGCGCTCCGGCATCAGCCGACCCTTGTCGATCCACTTCTGCATACCTGCGGACTTCCACCCGTTCTGCTCATCGCAGATGTTGAAGGCGTAGCCCTCGCTCAAGTAGATGAACAGCAGGTTGATGTACTCGAGGGTCATGTTCGCGACTGGCACGAACAGATGCGTGCCCGGCTTGTTCGCGTTCCAATGGTTGAACACAAAGAGCCCCGGAAGGCCAGTCGGCAGCTCCGCGCGGCCGGGCGAGAGTTCCACCTTGGCGCGGCGGGTCATCTCAAGGATGAAGTCCACCTGCTTTTCAATCGGCTTACCCGAGAGCGTGTTCAGCTCACCGGGCTCCGGCATCAGGCCCCACATGTTCAGGAAGTAGGTGCCCTCGTCGTTGGTGAAAAAGAGTTCTGTGCCGTGGTTGGAGCAGGAGCTTGGCCACGTCCGGGCAGTCCACTGACACAGTGCTTCTGCGCCATGCGATGGGTCGATGTCACCCAGGTTGAGTCCGTTGAGCCCCGTTCCTGCGACCAGCAGAAGCGCCTCTTCGAGTTCGGTGAGTGGAACCGGCTCATACGGGCTGGTGTACTGAAAGAACTCCGCCTGCAGGTCCATCCCGAGCGCCATGCGTCGGCTCTTGCGATCAAAGACCGACTGGAAGTAGGGGTACGCAAGCGCGTCATGCAGGCCCGGCGGCGCGGCCGCCAGTATCTCTTCCGGTGTTCCAGTCGGCGGCGGATTCACAGTCCAAGCTCCCGTCCGATGATCAGCTGCTGGATTTCGCTCGTCCCCTCGGTGATCGAGGCGAGCTTGGCGTCGCGGTAGTACCGCTCCACCGGGTACTCGTTGATGTATCCATACCCGCCGTGGATCTGAACGGCTTCACGAGTGACGTAATCGGCCACCTCGGCGGAGTAGTACTTGGCCATTGAGGCCTCTTTCACACACGGCTGACCGGTGGAGTAGAGCCAAGCCGCTTTGTAGGCGAGCGCCTTGGCGGACTCGATACGGGTGGCCATGTCGGCAAGCTTGAAGCGGATCGCCTGGAACTTCGAGAGAGATCTGCCGAAGGCCTCGCGCTCCTTGGCGTACTGAAGCGCCTCCTCGAAGGCAGCCTCGGCGATGGCGGCGGACTTCACGCCGTGTGATACACGGCCGGTGATGAGCGCCTCCATCAGTGCGCCAAAGGCGCCCTCCTTGCCGCCGAGGAGAGTTTCCTCGCCGACTTCGCAGTCCTCGAAGACGAGCTCCGCGGTGTCCGATGAGCGGTGCCCCATCTTCTCCAGCTTGCGGGTGACCTCGAAGCCCGGGGTGTCACGGTCCACGATGAAGACGCTGATGCCCTCGCCGCGGTTCTCCTTGTCCGTGTAGGCCGCGACGAGACAGTAGTCGCAGATGGTGCCGTTGGTGATGAAGTTCTTGCGGCCGTTGATGACGTACCCGCCGTTCCTCTTCTCCGCCCGGCTGCCGAGGCCGGCGGCGTCGGAGCCCGTGTTCGGCTCGGTGATGGCGTATGCGCCGATGACCTCGCCGGCGATCGAGCGGGGGAGGTACTTCTCCTTTTGCTCGTCGGTGCCGAACTTGTAGATCGGGAACGCCGCGAGGTCGGCGTGGGCATTGACCGATGCGGTCATACCGGCGCTCACCTTCGCCATCTCCTCCACGAAGATGCACTCGGTGATCTTGTCTGCGCCGATACCGCCGTACTCCTCGGGGAAGACGATGCCGAGCAGTCCCAGCTCGCCCAGCATAGGAATCAGCTGGACAGGGAACTTCTCGTTCGCCTCAGCCTCCTCAATCAGAGGAACAACCTCCGCCTGTGCGAATTCGCGCACCATCTCGCGTAGGTCTTCCTGCTCCTCGGTGAAGGCATAACTCAGCATCCTGCTTTTCTCCAGATCGTCGATTCGTGAGGCTTCAAAGATCGTCTCTCATTATCCTAGACGGGTATCCACAGGGATAGACTGGGATGAATGTCTACCTTGCCTGACGCGCTCCGCCTGGACGGTCGCACAATCGTGGTCACCGGCGCCTCCAGAGGCATCGGAGCGACCGTAACTCAGCTGATCAGCGACCTCGGCGGCGGCGTGGTGCTTGTCGCCCGCTCCGCCGACGTCATCGAGGAGATGGCCGCCCGGCTTCCCACTCCTGCAATGGCCATTGCAGGGGATGTCACCGACCCGGTCGTGGCTGAACGAGCGGGGGAGGCGGCGGAAAATATCGGGGGCCTGTGGGGCCTGGTAAACAACGCCGGGGTCAACGTCGCCTACGAGCCCGCGACAGAGCTCAATCTCGCGCAGTGGGATGAGACCCTCCAGGTCAACCTGCTCGGCGCAGCATCTTTCGCCAAGGTGATCGGCAAGAAGCTCGCCGACGCCGGCGGGGGAGGCCGGATCGTCAACATCAGCTCAGTCGCTGGCCTGACCGGGCTGCCGAACATCGGCCCGTACAACGCGACGAAGGCCGCGCTCGATGCCCTGAGCCGCACCATGGCCGTCGAACTCGGTCCGGCCGGTGTGCTCTGCAACTCGGTCGCACCCGGCACGATCATGACCGAGATGGTCGCGGAGCTAATGGACACCAATCCCGTCCTGAAAGAACGCCTGGTGGCGAAGTCACCACTCGGGCGGATCGGCGAGACGCCCGAAGCCGCCTGGCCCATTGTGTTCTTGCTCACCGATGCCGCGAGCTTCATCACCGGCGAGGTGATGGTGGTGGACGGCGGCCGCCTGGCCGCGGGCTAGGCATGCGAGTCGCCATCCTCGGAGCCGGCACCGCCGGTTGCGTGCTCGCCGCGCGCCTCTCCGAGGACCCCGGCAACGAGGTCGTGCTGATCGAGGCGGGGCCTCACTACCGGCCCGGCGACTGGCCCTCCGAGCTCAGTCACGCCTACCGCATCATCAAGGAGACGCACGACTGGGAGTACCTGGCTCAGGCCGGAGCGTCTCCACGCTTGGTGCATGTGCCGCGGGGACGGGTGGTGGGCGGCTCATCGGTCACCAACGCGACCATCGCCCTTCGAGGACTTCCAGAGCACTACGACGAGTGGTCGGAGTTCGTCGACGGATACGACTGGCCCAGCATGTTGCCGTGGTTCCGCGCGATCGAACGCGATGGACAGTTTCCCGACGCCGAGTACCACGGCGACTCCGGCCCTATCGCGATCAATCGCTATCCACGTGAGAATTGGTACCCGCTGATGGAGCGCTTCGCCGAGGCGGCGCTCGCTCGCGGCCACTCGTGGGTGGATGACCACAACGCCCCGGGCGCCATGGGAATCGGCCCCGCGACATTCAACATGATTGATGGGGTGCGCCAGACTCCGGCCGATCACTATCTCGACCCGGCGCTCGAACGAGAGAACCTCGTTCTGGTCTCCGAGGCCACAATCGACCGGGTCGTGCTGGAACAGGACCGCCCACAGCGCGTCGAGTGGATAGATGCCGAGGGTGAGCGCAACGGACTCCCGGTGGACACGGTGATCGTCTGCCTTGGCACCTATGCGAGCCCCGCGCTTCTCATGCGTTCAGGGATCGGGCCGGCAGAGGGCATCGGCCCACACGGAATCGCGATAGCCCATGAGCTTCCCGCAGTGGGACAGGGCATGCAGGACCACCCAAAGATCTCCTTTCGCTTCTGGATCGATACTGAGGTCCCGGTATGGCCGAACCCGTGGATCCAGGCGCTGCTGACCGGGACGACCGAGGTGGATGGAGAGGAACGCCTTTTCCAACTGATGCCGTACTCCGGGACTACCCAAGGTGGCCACGCTTTCACCGACATCAACATCCAAGTGGCCGACGCGCGCGGCAGGACCGGCCGGGTGGACATCTCCAGCACAGACCCAAACGCCCAGCCGGTACTTCGCATGGGGTGGCTCGAGCGCGACGACGACCGCGCGGTAGCCGACGGCGCCAGCCGGGAACTGCTGGAGCTGATCCGCACCGATCCGCTCGCCGACGTACTGCACTCCTGGCCCAACCAGGCCGATCAGGATCACCCCTTACGGACTGTGGAGACCTTCCATCACCCGGTCGGCACGTGCCGTATGGGCCGCGCCGGTGATTCCGCTGCGGTGGTCGATTCCACAGGCAAGGTGTTTGGGCTCGAGAACCTCTACGTGATGGACGCGTCGATCATCCCGCGGATCCCCTCCGCCAACACCCACCTCTGCGTCATCGCGTTGGCGGAACGACTGGCCGCGGCGTTTCGGGATGAGAGAGGGGGTAAATGACTCGCACACCTCCGACGCGACATAAGTTCGTTTCTGGGGAGCTGGTCCAGCTCTTCAGCCGGCCCGTCATCGTGACCGCTCATGACCTTCTGGATCATTTCCTTGGCGTCGGACTTGGCGTTGTAGCCCTGGCTGCGGCCAGTCGCGACGATCTGTCCGGTTGACGCCTTCAGGCGGCACGCAAACGTGCCGTCCTTGAGCTCATAGACCTCGGCTTCTACCGCCAGAACGGATACACCCAACCGTAGCGATGGATGGAGCGTATCTCCGAAGGCAGAAGCTGCGCTACACCTGTCGGAGCCAGCTGCCAGTATTCCGGCGAACCCAACCCACTCGAGGAGCCACATGCCAGAGCTGCCACCGCCGGCTGACCCGAACCAGAGCTATACCGTCACCTTCAACACGACGTCGGGCGAGATTCGTTGCGAGCTCTGGGCGGCCAACGCTCCTCAGACTGTCGGCAACTTTGTCGGATTGGCCAAGTCTGGCTTCTACGACGGCACGATTTTTCACCGCGTGATCAAAGACTTCATGATCCAGGGTGGCTGCCCGGACGGCGTCGGCACCGGTGGACCGGGCTACCAGTTTGGAGATGAGATCAACGATGAGAAGTTGGTGAAGGGTGTGCTTGCGATGGCCAATGCGGGCCCGGGCACGAACGGCAGCCAGTTCTTTCTCATCACCGCCGAGGCCACACCGTGGCTTGACGGCGCCCACACCGGATTCGGCCGAGTGATCGACGGTATGGACGTCGTGGACACAATCGGCACGATCGCCACCGATCGCCGCGATCGCCCCCAAGAAGAGCAGCGAATAGAGAGCATCACCATCGACGAGTCGGCCGGGGAGTAGTTGGAGTGGCGCTCGCGGCATCCACCGACACCGCGGAGCCGTTTGCCTGGGAGGCCACCCTTCTTCGCCGAAGTGATGGCTCACGACCAAAGGTCGCGGGGAGGATCCAGTTCGTCGCGGCGAGTCTTGTCGCGGCGAAGAGCGTGATCGAAAAGGAGATCGCCAGGCGCTCGAAGGAGTCGGATGGTTGGTCTCTCGGAATTCTGAAGCCGCTAACTCCGAACGCTCCGGGCACTCATCCCTACGCGGTGGTGTTCGCCGAGTGGGAGGCCGAGGGCGATCAGTTCCGTCGCCACGATGTCCACCGGCTCATGGTGTGGGCGGCCGACGCCGGCACCGCACGGCGCATTGCGCAGTCCGACATCCAGGAGGTCGTCGGCTATCTGCCGTCGTGGCGGATCCGCCGGGTGCAGCGCCGCAGTGAGTAGCGAGGGGCTCATAAGGGAGCGATACCCGCTTCTGGTCGCCGGTGGCGAACTTGAAACCGGCGAATGGCGTTGGGTCGACGATCCGTATGGCGGAGCCGACCTCTGCCAGGTCGCCGCTGCCGGACCGGCTCAAGTCGATCAGGCTGTCAGGGCTGCAAAGGCCGCGGGCAATGACTGGGCCCGCACACCACCGACCGAGCGCGCGATCACCCTTGAGCGATATGCCCGAGTGCTCGACGATCACGCAGCTGAGCTGGCGGAGCTCATGCACCGCGAGATGGGAAAGCCGCTCCCCGAAGCCGGAGCTGAGGTCGCGCGCGCCCTCGAGGTCGTCCACTACTTCGCCGCCGAGGCAGAACGGGTACTGATCACTCAGCTACCGGGCGGCGACATCACGACCGGTAGCACCATGCGCCCCGCGCCGCTTGGCGTGGTCGCATCGGTCACGCCGTGGAACTTTCCGGTGGCCTTGATTCTCTGGAAGCTCGGGCCGGCGCTTGCCGCGGGGTGCTCGTTTGTCGCCAAACCCGCGGAAGAGGCACCGCTCGCCGCGCGACGGGTGTGCGAGCTCGCACAGGACTGCGGTTTTCCTGACGGGTTGGTCAATTGCCTCACCGGGGACGGACCGCTGATCGGCGAGGCGCTTTCAACCCACCCCGATGTCGCCAAGGTGGCGTTCACCGGATCCCGCCGGGTCGCCGAGCAGATCGCGGCCTGGGCAAGTCCGCGCCTGAAGGCACTCTCTCTCGAGCTTGGCGGCCACGGCCCGCTGGTCGTACTGCCGGACGCCGACCTCGATCAGGTGGCGGAAGTCGCGCTTATCCAGGGGTACGCCAACGCCGGGCAGGCGTGTTATGCGGTGAACCGCGTAATCGTCCCTCCCGCACTGGCTCCTGAGATCATCGAGCGGATCGACGCAGGCCGAAAGAACCTCCAACTCGGGCCGATGGCGACACAGCGCGGGTTCGACCGTCACCACCGGTTGATCGACGACGCGCGGGCTAGATCCGCCACCGTGCTCGGTGGAGGGACCGTCACTGGACGCCAACTTGAACCGACCCTGGTCACCGGTGCTCATCCGGGTGTGCAACTCGTCGACGAGGAGCCGTTCACCCCTATCGTCGCGGTACTCGAGGTCGATGACATCGACGCGGCGATCGCCGAGGCCAACCGGCCGGATTACGGCCTGGTGGGCTATGTCTGCGGAGGAGACATGCGCCGCACCCTGCAGGTGGCCGAGCAGATCGAGTGCGGCACGGTCGTGGTCAACGGGTGGCGCGTGGTCACGGCGTACGCGCCATACGCCGGATGGAAAGGCTCCGGGGTGGGCACCGAGCTTGGGCGTCCGGGCCTCGAAGCTTTCATCCGCTGGCAGCACCTGCGCGTTCTGGCCTAGCCGCCTCGCGGCTCGCGGTGAACCCGGCGAGCGTAGACCAGCTGCTCGATTTTCGGCCTGGCCCCGGCAATCCCACTATCGCGGACACCACCGACCACCAGGTGCGGATCTTGGTACAGCGGCGAGGTATCCACCACCACACGTGCTGCGCGTAGCGCCTCGATGTGGCGTTCTGTCCCACCAAAGACTGCCGCCCCAAGCCCATAGGCGCTGTCGTTCGCAAGCGCGATCGCATCATCGGGATCATCAGCAACCACCAGCGAGCGCAGTGGCGCAAAGCTCTCCTCACGCCACAGGCCCACGTGAAGGGCCGTACGCGGCAAACACACGATGGTGGGGGTGAAGACTCCGCCGCTCTCGCCTTCCCCAACGATCGTCCTACCGCCCACGAGAAGCGCTTCATCGAGCGCTGCTCTCGCCCGGGTGAGCGCGGGCCCACCTGCCAGAGGAGCGATATCGGTGGACTCATCATTCGGATCCCCAACCACGAGTCTCTCAACGGCGGGGACGAGGTGACTCAGAAGATCGTCCTCAAGATCGCGGGTCACGATGATCCGCTTGGCGGACATGCAGAGCTGACCGCCATTGGCGAATGACGAAAACGCGATGGCCTCGGCTGCAGTCGCAAGGTTCGCGCCCGGCAGGACCACCAGCGCATCATTGCCAGATGCCTCGGGAATGTAGGGCCGGAAGGGAACTCCGTGCTCGTACGCCCGCCCAAGCCGTGCGAGGTGACGCTTGCAGGTCTCCGTCGAGCCGTGCGCCACAACGGCGTTCACACCGTTGTGTGCGACAAGCGGCTCGGCGTCGGGAGCCGGCAGATCGGCGATGACGATAGCGTCCTCGGGCCACGCACCTTTTAGGGCGTCGATCACCAATTCGGTCGTAGCTCGCGCTCGGCCCGACGGACGGGAGAGCACAGCGTTGCCCGCAACCAATGCGGACTGCGTCACCACCGTCGGCACCCAGACCGGGGAATTCGCCGCGTGCCATCCGAACACCACCCCGTAGGGCTTCCACTCCAGATGCGTGGTCCCACTCACCGCAGGGATCTCGCTCGGGCGGATTGCCCGAGCGAGATCTGGCAGCGCGTCGATCAGCCTCAGCGCAGACTCCACCTCACGGGTGGCGAAGCGCCGGGGCTGACCCACCTCCAGGACGGCCTGATCGACAATGCCTGGTGCCGCCGCGCGCAAGGCGTCTCCGGCGGCGGCGGCCCGGGCAAGTCGTTCGTCCAGGGCGAGCCCGTCGATTCCTGGCTGGGCGGCCGCCGCCCGGTTCACAAGCTGCGAGAGTGTGTGGCTCATGGCGACTGAGGCTACCCACCAGCCCGTGCCGCCTGGAGTGCTCGTGCGCGCGCCGCACCACGAGATCGTGCGAGCCTTCGCCGCAATCGCGCCACTCCAGCCGACAGACTGGACTTCCGATGGATTGGTGTGCGCACCGCGTGCCGCACCGGAGATCGCCGGGCCTGCTCTTCGCACCTGCCCACTGCCGGTGGAACCCCTTGAGGACGTGCCGGGCTGGCCCACCCCGCACTCCCTGATGGTCTCCGGCTGGTACCGCCGCAGCTCAGCGCATGCACCTGGGCCTCACGGAGTGAGCGAGCTCATCCAGACCGACGGCGACGGCTTCGGACCACTCGGCCATCCCACGACCGCGATGTGCCTTGAGGGATTGCGACACCTCCCTGCTGCACCCGCACTCGACGCCGGGTGCGGTTCAGGACTGCTCTCGCAGGCATGGGTGTGCTGCACAGGACTTCCTGTACGGGCAATTGATGCGGATGCTGCCACCGTCTCGCATGCCCGGTCCTCTGTGGCCGCCGCTGGGCTCGCAGACATGATTTCAGTGGAGAGGACGCAGATTTCTGCGGTCGAAAGCGACGCGATTGAGGGTCATGTGATCCTCGCGAATATCCCGGCGGAAGCGCACACAGCACTTGTCGAGCGTGTGGAATACACGCCCCCCGGCGTGCTTCTTTCCGGTATCACTCGCACCGATGCAGAGCCCGTCATCCAGGCCTGGATGAGCCGGGGCATGAGGATGCGACGCGCCGCTCAGTGCGGCCGGTGGCGGTGTTTCTCACTGGTGAACCGATGAGCCGCGTGTGGCGCACCTGGGCGGTGCTGATTCTGTTCGCCCTCGGGACGAGCCTGATCACTCCGCTCATCCCGCTGTACCAAGAGCGCGATGGCTTCGGCGACGCCATCGTGGCACTTTTCATGCTCTGCTACGTCGTCACCCTCGTTCCGTCGATGTTGACGCTCGGACAGGTCTCGGATCGCATCGGCCGAAAGCCCGTACTGATCGGCGGGCTGGTGGTGCTTGGTATCGCACAGGCCTATCTGGCCTTCGAACCGCCACTCGCCGGTCTGCTTGCTGCCCGCGGAATCCAGGGTCTTGCCATGGGCGCCTTCGGCGGTACCTGCACCGCCTTTCTCGTCGATGCCACACCGGCGGGCCGGCGGGGCTTTGTTTCGAGCCTGGCGGCGATCTCGATCCGCGGTGGACTCGGCTTCGGACCGGGCATCGCCGGCGTGATTGCGCAGTACTCCAACGCGCCGCTTACCCTGCCTTTCCAGTTCCACCTTCTCGCACTCGTCGCCGCGCTAATCATCGTTCTCGGGCTGCCGGAAACGGTGACCAAGCGGAGTACTCGCCCCCTCACCCTTCGACTCGAGGTGCCCTCTGCAGAGCGAGCGGTCTTCTGGAAGGTCCTCGTGCCCTCCGGGATGCTGTTCAGCCTCTTTGATGGCGTGGCGCTCTCCCTTGTTCCCGTACTCCTTCGACGAGATATCGGGGTCGACAACCTTGCGCTGGTCGGGGCATCGGGCTTCTTGGTCTTGGTCAGCGGAGCGGTGACGCAGGCTGTGCTCCACAACGTGCCGCCGGAGCCCGCTATCGGATGGGGCCTTGCGATCGCCGCAGGCGCATCGGGACTAATGGTTCTGAGCGTGCCGCTCGGCACGGCGTCCCTCACGCTGATTGCCGTGTCGCTGACCGGTGCGGCCGCAGGCATGGTCTTCAAGGGCGGCGTCGATCTCGCGACACTGATCGCCCCGCCCCAGGATCGCGGCAAACTCATCTCGTCGTATTACGTGGCCTGCTATCTCGGAGGGTTCTCGGTACCGCTGCTGGTGATCGGGCTCCTGAGCGACTTGCTCGGGCTGACGACGGCACTCGGGTTCCTGACCGCCATCGCTGCGCTCGGCACGGCGTGGACGTGGGGTATTGGCCTTCGATCGGTGCGGGAGCTCGACACCCGCAACGAACCGATTCGCGGGTAGCATCACGGATCGTGGAAGGGACGATCGACGATCTCATTCAGGCGTTTCGCGCGTCTGAGCGGCCGGTGGTGATGACAGGGCTGTCCCTCGGATGGCCGGACGATTCTCATCCTGAGGGTGTGCGCAGCGAGTGGGCCAGCCGCGCGAGCCTGGATGCGCTTCTCACCGAACCAAGCGATTTCTGGCAGTACTTCTACCCGGCCGGCCTCGAGGTTAATCGCAGGGAACCGAACGCCGCGCATCATGCGCTCGCAAAGTTGCAGCGCGCCGGGTATATCGCCCACCACATCACTCAGGCAGTCGATCGCCTCCACCAGAAAGCCGGCAGCATCGACGTGGTAGAGGTGTACGGCAACCTGCTCACCGCACACTGCGGTCGCTGCGCCGAACGCTACGGCGTGACAGAACTCGGACCGCTCATCGACGCGTCGAGCGACGGCGTACCACGATGCACCAATGATGGCTGCGGGTATCCGCTCCGCCCCACCGGGACTCTGTGGGGCGAGCCCCTTCCCCCGATTGCTGTGCAAAAGGCATGGGATGTCGCGGGGGAAGGGGATCTGTTCGTCGCACTGGACTGTGATCTACGGACCGCCCCGATCTCGCTGCTCCCGTCTGTGCCTCTTACCAAGAAGACCCCGCTCTTCGTGGTTGCGGAGACCGCCAGCCAATACGACCGCTACGCGACCGTGGTCCGGAGCGCGGCGGTAACCTTGTTGCCGGACCTTGTAGACCGGCTGCTTCCCGACGAATGAGCAGTCCGGCCATGTTTGATGTGTCCGGCCAAGCGGTGATCATCACCGGCGCGTCCTCGGGTCTTGGGGCGATGATGGCCCGGGGCTTCGCGGCAGCAGGCTGCGGAGTCGTGCTTGGTGCACGACGCGAGTCGGAGCTCGTCGCGGCCGCCGATGAAATCCGCGCGTCAGGTGGACGCGCCGTCACCGTGCCATGCGACGTGCGAGATGCAGAGCACGCTGAGCTGCTGGTGGGCAGCGCAATCGCTAACTTCGATCGCCTCGATGGGGTAGTACTGAACGCTGGGATCGCCACGATGGCCCCAGCGGAGAATGAGCCGATCGAGGACTTCGCACGGGTCCTGGAAGTCAACGTGACCGCCCAGATGCGTCTCGCGAAAGAAGCTGCCCGCACCATGATCGATCGCGGCGGCGGGTGGATGATCACGCTGAGCTCCATTCTCGGGCAGCGAGCGGGGACCGGCGGTGGCCTGACCGGCTACACCTCGAGCAAGGGCGCGATCGAGCAGCTCACCCGCGAACTCGCCCGGCAGTGGGCGCCAAAAGGCATCCGGGTGAACAGCATCTCACCCGGGGTCTTCCCCACTCCAATGAACGAACCGATGATGGCAAACCTCGAACGCGAAGAGCAGATGCGCCAACGCATCCCTCTTGGCCGGTTCGGCGCGCCCGAGGACATCGTCGGGGTTGCCCTGTTCTTGGCGTCGCCCGCGGCCGCGTTTGTCACCGGGCACGTCCTGGCGGTGGATGGCGGTATGAGCGCCTGGTAGCGAGACGACGCGAGCCCGCTCTACCAGCGCCCCCTATCGGACTGAGAGTCGCTCCTCCACCGCGGCAATGATCGCCAGACCATGAGTGATCGCATCAGCGATGTCCTCCGGTTCGACGGGTTGGGCGTCGTACTGCGCCTGGTTGCGAACGCGGCGCAAGAGGTCAAAGTTCGCGACCTCCGACGCGGCGGATGAGCCCGCGAGCGCCGTCTCGCCATAACGGCCGATTCGAACGTGTGCCCCGGGGCCGCTTCGAATACGAAAACCCTCTGCTCTCATGAGGGCGGAAATCGCCTTACGGCTTCCTTCATAGGCGGCCGTAAACGCCATGACAGGGTCGGGATCGCGTAGCGCCTCTGCCGAGTCGAGGTGGGTCCTCGCCGCCTGAAGCTCTCGCGCTGCAGCGGTGGCATCCGCCGGCACCCGCTGAATCACCCCCTCGCTGAGAAGCTGGTCAACTCCAGACATCGACCCGTGGGCCATCGGCCACCTCAGTCAGAAAAGCGCCGGCGCAGGCCGCCCATTCCGCGGGCGTAACCGTCGTGGGATTCACCTCGCGCCCCAAGGTCTCCTCCGCCGCTCGGCACACGCGTGCGATATCGAATTGGCGCGGCCTGCCGACAACCAGGAGGTCGACATCGCGGGGGGCGGGGCCGTCCTGACCGAGCATGCGGGCAGCCCATGACCCGAAGATGTATGCCTCATCGATTCCCTCGACGTCCTCGAGCAACGCACGCAGCACCACTCCCGGCCCAAGGGTCTTCACGATCAGAGATGCCACATCGTCGTGCACCGGCGAGTCGGTATCCGGGGCGAGGAGCCTGGTTCTGCCCGCGGTGGTTGAACGAATAAAACCCGCCGCCTCAAGCCGCGGGACCTCGTTTCTCAGCGTCGATGCCGAAATGCCGGTGCGCTCAGCGATCTCCGGCACCGAAAGCGGTTCAGGAGACAGGAAGACTTCCGCCAGAAGACGCGCTTGGGCGTCTGAGCGAAAGATTGGAAGCAGAGTGGGAGGTGCCGTTCTCACTGTCCGTTAAATGGACAATATCGCCCATTTAACGGACAGTAAAGCCTTGGCTATTTCTTCGCGGACTTCTTCTTCTTGGCCGGCGCCTTCTTGGGCGCAGGAGCGTCATCGACGATGAACTTCTGCGAGTAGTAGACATCGCCCTCGTGACCGAGCTTCATGCGACGCAGCGTGGACTTCACCCGCGTTCCGATCTCGACGTCCTCCATCGCCACATCGACGACCGGAGCGGGCATCACCACTCCCTCGTCCATCTTGATGTGGCCCACGACGTAGGGCTCCTGGCCGAGGAAGTCGCGCGGCGGGTAGTAGACCACGGTGTAGTTGGTGATCTCTCCCCCACCCTTGAGCTCCTGCTCGACGAGACGGTTGCTGTTGCAGCTATAGCAGTGGAACTTCTCCCACCACGCGTGGAGGGTGCCGCAATCTTCACACTTCATTGCGTAGGCCCGCAGCTTGGGCGGGCCGATGCGGGAAAACTCGATAGCTGAGACGGTCACGCGTTAGCCCTCCAGGCGCTGGTAGATGTGAAGTGCGCCCACCGCACCCGGGCCGCCGCGGCAGGCCGAGATGCCGTTCCTGGCGTCGGCGCGCTGAATCTCCTCAGGCGCCGTGCCGCGCAGCTGCTCCACGATGTCGACCGCCTGTGTCGCGCCGGTGGCGCCAAGCGGGTGACCCTTGCAGAGCAAGCCGCCGGACATGTTCACCGCAACTTTGCCGTCGATCCAGGTGGATCCGTCCTTCGCGCCCTTCCAGCCTTCACCCTGTTCGGCGAAGCCGAGCGACTCGATGCCGAAAGGCTCCTGAATGGCGAAGGAATTGTAGATCTCCGCCACGTCGATGTCGTCAGGCGTGAGGCCCGCCATCTCATATGCCCGAGTGGCCGGCTTGTTTAGCAGGTCGTAGGCGTCCTTCATGGTGTCGCTGACGGCGTACCAAGTGCCGGTTGCCATCTGGGTCGCCGTGACGAATACCTGCGGCTTGTCGGGCTGGTCGCGGAGGATATCCTCGCGACACAGCACCAGTGCCGACGCGGCGTCGGTCATCGGACAGACCTCGTACAACTTGAGCGGATCGGCGATCGGGGCGGAGTTCATGACGTCTTCCACCGTGCACTCAAAGCGCAGGTGTGCGTACGGGTTGCGCGCACCGTAGTGATGGTTCTTCACTGAGACGTGCGCGAGGTCTTCTTCGGTAAGGCCATAGACCTCCATGTATTTGCGCGCCGAAAGCGCCACACCCGACGGGAAGGTGAGTCCGGAGAAGTACTCCTCCTTGGCGTCAGCCGCCTGAGCGATGATCGAGGTTCCCTCGACGGTGGCGAGGTCGTTCATCTTCTCGGCGCCCATCACCATGACGGTGTCGTAGAGCCCCGACATGATCGCCGCACACCCGAGGTGCAGCGCCCATGCTCCGGTGCCACACGCGGCCTCCACACGAACCGATGCCGCTGGCACCAGCCCGAGGTGGTGCGAACTCATCAGCCCCACCGAGTTTTCGTGGTTGAACCCGGTCGAGGCGGCGTTGCCGATGTAGAGCGCCTGGACATCTTCGGGGCTTACCCCGGCGTCGTCCATCGCGCCACGACCCGCCTCCACGATCAGGTCACGAAGACCTTTCTCGTGCTGGATCTTGTGCGGGGTCTTACCGAGCCCCAGAACACCTACGCGCATTTCCATCTGCTCCGTCTCCTACCTAGTGCGGTTCGACCTGGCGGCCGCGGGTCCAGCGATAGAACGTTCCCATTGAGATCTCGGTGCCGGCGAGACGATCCGCCACACCGATGGTCGGCGTCGTGCTTGTGACCTCAAGGGTCTGGGCAATGCCTTCGCCCGCACCGTAGCCCAGTGCGAGCAGTTTCTGCCCCTTGCGCGCGCCATCCAGACCGAGTGCGATCGCAAGCCCCACCGAGGCGGAGCCGACGTTGCCGATCTCACCGACAAAACTCGTGTTGGCAAGAGCGTCTTTGTTGACCATTCGGCCAAGCCCACGAAGCACGCTTGGGTGCGGCTGGCTGGCGCAGACGATCTTGTAGTCCTTGGACGAGATGCCGGTCTGGGCCTCGAGTGCGCCAAGCGCCCCCTTGGCCGCGGCGCCATAGGCGGCGGCGAGAACCTCAAGGCGGTAACGCGGCTCCTCTTCGCGGCCGAGGTACCAGACGTCGTAGATCTCATCGAGCACACGTGCCGAGCCACCGAGCTCGCAGCACCCCTTCGCGGAGAGTAGGAACGCCACCGCGCCTCCGGCGGGAAGGATGTCGGCCACCTTCTCATCGTGGCTCACCACGTAGTCACTCGCGGTCACGAGTACGTCTCCCCCGCCGGAGTCGACGATGGTGGAGCCGAGTGCCAGCGCATCCATGAGCGAGCCGGCGTGGCCGGTCACGTCATAGGCAGCAGCCCCGTCAAGGCCGAGGGCGCTGATGAGGGTGCCGGACATCTTCCGCATCGGGAAGGGCGATGACTGGGTCACCGAGATGACCGCGGACGGCGAAGCGCCCTTCGGTCCAAGCGCCTCGGTTGCGGCCTCGAAGGCCATCGTGAGGGAGTCCTCGTCGAGGCCCGGTGTCGCCAACGTACGCGACCGGGGCCGGCCGGGCTTGGAGAAGAAGCTGTGGATCTCCTTGACGGAGATCCGGGGACGGGGCAGATATGCCCCGTACCTCAGGATCGATGCCATACCGGCTACCGCTTGATCTTGATGCCGGCTTTTTCGCGATCGAAGGTGTCGGCCGTGATGCCTTCTTCACGGAGCTTCACCTTCTGAACACGCTCGGTCGGCGTCTTCGGCAACTCGTCCACGAACCGGATGAAGGTCGGGACCATAAAGTACGGCATGCGCTCAGCCATGTAGTGGATGTACTCAGCCGGGTCCGGAGCCTCCCCCTCGGGGATCGCGACGATCATGATCTCGTCCTCGGAGCTGGCGCCTTCGCCCGCCTTCACGCCGATGCACGCGGCCTCCTTGACCTGAGGATGCGAGCTGGCGTGCTTCTCGACCTCCATGGAGCTGACGTTCTCACCGCGGCGGCGGATGTAGTCCTTCACGCGGTCCATGAAGTAGA
>Ga0055584_100003098_pt1 | contig 16432 bp, 14 predicted proteins | sample OSDHelmetaG_FD_58716 | JGI IMG/M metagenome (GOLD analysis project Ga0055584, IMG submission 58716) | Pelagic marine sediment microbial communities from the LTER site Helgoland, North Sea, for post-phytoplankton bloom and carbon turnover... | ecosystem: Environmental > Aquatic > Marine >... | reverse complement strand
CCTTGGATGGAAGGTCGCAATAAGATACACCATCACATCTTGGGACTAAACATCTAATAGATGTGCGCGAGGTGCAGCCTGTGCTGCCAACCAAGAATGAACTCAAAAAAATGTATCGCAAAGACCTGCTGTCCCTCGTCCGTGCCGTACGACGTCAATACGAAACCTTTCCCTACGGCTCGCACGAAATCGCCAACTCATTCACCAAGGAGCAGGTTATCCAATTGATTGAGAAATACCGAACCGATAGAAATGCTGGCCGTGTCTGAAACTCCAAAACCTGTTTTGTATTACATAGGAGATCCGATGTGCTCGTGGTGCTGGGGCTTTACCCCGGCAATAGAAATGCTCGGCGAAAACTTTGCAGACGCCGTGCAACTGCGCTATGTCATGGGCGGTTTAGCGCGCGACTCGGACGCCCCCATGCCCGCCGAGATGCGCCGCTATGTGCGCGGAGCATGGGAAGAGGTCGCCTCGCGCACAGGTGCTCGTTTCAATTGGGAGTATTGGGAAATTTGCCAACCGCGACGCTCTACTTATCCGTCCTGTCGCGCCGTATTAGCCGCCTCCGCACAGCGCGAGGAAGCGGGGCCGCAGATGTTCCATCGCATTCAACGCGCCTACTACCTAGAGGCGCGCAACCCCTCAGACACGAGCACACTAGTAGAGTTGGCCGACGAGTTGGGCTTAGAGGTCGAGCGCTTTAAAAACGATTTAGCCTCTGAAGTAATAGAACAAGAGTTACACAACGATTTCACTCAGCGCCGCCGCCTACAGGCCAATGCCTTTCCCAGCCTAGTGCTGGCCTGTGGCGAGCGCTCGCGCTGGATCGCGCGCGGTTGGTTGTCCGCTCGCGACGTGGCTGCTGCACTCACTACAGCTTTAGAGACGGAATAGCGATGCAACTCAATGCAGAACAAGTGCAGTTTTTTCACCGCGAGGGTTATCTCGTCGTCGAAAATGCCCTGTCGACTGCCACACTCGACGCACTCAGCGCCGACTTCGAGCAACGCATAGAAGAAGTCGCCCAGCGACTCTATGGCGAAGGTCGCATCCAGGACCTGTGTGCAGAAAGCCCCTTTGATAAGCGCATCGCCCTATTAACACAACAAGCGAAGACGTCTATACAGAGCGAAATTTCCTTCCCCAACAACTTGCGCCGCGCCGTATACGACTTCCTTTGTACCCCAGACCTACTCGATATCCTCGAAGCACTGATAGGCCCCGAAATCTTCTGCAACCCAACGCAACACGTGCGCCCCAAACTGCCCGAAGCGCTGCTGCCAGCAGCTTTCGACCACTGGATACAGCAATCGCCTTTCCACCAAGACGCCGCCGTGCTCTTGCCCGAGGCCGACGACACGCTCGTCGTAACGAGTTGGATCCCCCTAGTCGACACCGATGCGCACAACGGCACCCTGCACGTTTTTCCACGCCTACACCAAGGCGAAATACGACGCCACGTGCGCTGCCCTTATGGTTGGATGGTCGACCCCGCAGCACTACCGACACACGAGCCCATAGTGCTGCCCGTGCGCAGAGGCGGTCTCATACTCTTGCATGGGCGCACACCGCACGGCTCTCTGCCCAATAAGAGCGACGCGGTGCGCTGGAGCTTAGACCTGCGCTGGAACGATGCGCGCAAACCCTGCGGGCGGCCGCTTCCCGGCATGCTCGTGCGCAGCCAGCAACACCAGACCACATCCCATGCCGATTGGTTAGCGGCATGGGCCACCGCCAAAACCGATACGACGCCGCGCATTTTCTACCGCTGGAATACGGCATAATACTACAAAATACGGCCTCATTATGGACATAAGACAAGCACTAGAAACGATCGCTCGAGACGGCTTCTGCATTCAAAAAGGCATCGTGCCCGTCGACCAGGTCGAATCCGTGCGTCAGAGCGTACTAGCCGCAGCCCAAGAGCACCGGCAAAAGGACGCACCGGCACAGATCGCCTTCGTGCCGAGTCTGCTGCGTTACGATCATTCCGCCGCACCGTACTTAGCCGCTAACCGCCTCTTACAGTTAGTTGAAGCCCTATTAGGTCCGCACCTGCGCATATCCTTCGTCTCGGCCATTATCAACGAACGAGGCAACCAGCGCGGCGACTGGCACGCCGACTGGCCCTTTAACCAGCGCAACGCCGGCCATATTCCCTCGCCCTATCCCGATGCATTGTTTCACCTGACCACGCTGTGGATGCTCTCTCCCTTTAGCGCCGAGAACGGCGCTACGCTGGTCGTGCCCCAAAGCCACCGCAGTCCGAACAACCCCACGGGCGATAATGGCATCGATCCGCGCGCGCCACATCCAGACGAAGTCCACGTAAGCGGCCAGGCTGGAGACGTACTGGTTTTTGACAGTCGCCTCTGGCACGCCAGTGCCCCCAATACGACGGCTAACCCACGCGTGGCATTGGCCGTGCGCTACGCGCCCTGGTGGCTGAATTTAGAAGTTTTACGCCCCGGCTCCGACGCGCGGCGACGCATGGTTGATGAAACAGGTGGCAAAGAAAACGAAGTCCCCTCCCTAGGTAGAGCTTCCTTTGAAGCACTACCTATCGCTTTAAAACCACTCTTGCGCCACTGGGTCGAAGCATAAATCCACTATTCATTTATACATTTATTGAGTATAGTTAGCAGGGCGGGATACACCATAACCAACAGGAGGGCACTATGGAAGACCACGAAGGCATCCTCTTAGAAACCGGCACCAACGAAGTCGAAATATTAGAGCTACTTATTGGCAAACAGCTATTTGGGGTCAACGTACTAAAAATAAAACAGATATTATCCTATACACCCAATGATATAGCCACCCTGCATGCTCCTGGTATTCATCCAGCCGTAAAGGGCACGTTTCTCTTCCACGGCGTCCCCATCCTGTTAACGGACTTGGGTCAGTACTTATATGCGGACAGAGAGCAAACCGAAACAACGGCGCCCCAGGTCGTAGTCGTCTGCGAGTTTAACAACGCCCAACAGGGCTTTCTCATCGACGGTGTCGACCGCATCTTCCGCCGCAGTTGGGACCAAATACAGGCACCCAATGGCATATTCTCCGATGCCAACGCCATGATCACTGGCATCGTCAACTCAGAAGGTCGCGAAGTATTGCTCATAGACTTTGAGGGTATAGTTGATGATATCAGCGGTAGTCGCGAGTGGACCGGCGAAGAGGAAGGCCCGATAGCAGAGGACTTGCAGCAAAAGAGAGAAACCGTCAAAATTTTAATGGCAGACGACTCCAGCACCGTCCGCCACCAAGTGTCCAATATTCTGCGCACGGCTGGCTATAGCAGCCTATCGATCTTCGACAACGGCGCCGACGCCTATACGGCGATTAAATCCAGCACAGAGCAGCCGTTTGATATTGTCTTAACGGACATCGAGATGCCGCAGCTCGACGGACTCACCTTATGCCGCAAACTCAAGGAAGAACATTCTCCGAGCAAAGTCATTATCCTCTCGTCTATGATTTCCGAGCAGGTCGCCACTAAATGCCGTAGCGTCGGGGCCGACGCCTATCTATCCAAGGAACAGACGCACGAGTTGCCCGCGCTCCTCGATGAGCACAGCCTAGTGGGGGCCGAAGTTAGCTGAGCGAGTTTCCCAGACCTCGACATCGACGAGTTGTCGGCGAGCGTGGTCTACTGCCACGCGCTGGTGAAGCGTGGCACCGCGCGTGAAACCAGCCGCCGCCAACGCCTCGCACCTCTCTGTACAGAGCGTATCGACATAGGTTATATAGCGCTCCGCTGTTGGCAACACCAAGGAATTTAGCAGCGCTCCAGCCTCTGCCCAATACTGCGGGTGGCAGTAGAGATCGATCTGGCAGGTGCGCGGCCACTGCGCTTCCCAGCACCACAGCGCCAAACCCGCTACCGCTCCCGTCTGCGTACAGACTAAGACCCGCACGCGTTCTGCTTCTTGGTCTTCGCGGCATTTTTCCACTTCTTGTAAGAGGTTTAAAAATGGCCCCTCCGTGGAAGATCTTGCCAATAGACCAAGGCTAGGACACCGCACGGGCCCAGGGAAATCAGCTAAAAAAAGCGCGGCTGAAGCCGGCCAATCACACCACGCGAGGTCGCGTATTTCCACCGCTCCTGGCGCGTAGTAGTCGGCGTAAAATGATTTGCCATTGCGCTCGTAATACGCCATATAGCCACTTTCAGCTTCCAACCCGGCAAAACCGCGCGACGCATAGATATCATAGGGAGCGCTCTTATAGCCGGTCCCCAAAAAAAGCGCCTGCCCTGCGCGGCGCTTAAAATCGGCCATCTGCGCGTCCATAATAAGCGAAGCGGCTCCCTTGCGACGATCTTCTGGCCGCGTCCACACGTGACCAAAATGACCGACTCCACGGTGCTCAACCGTCATCATATTGGCCAGCGGGTCGCCGTCGCGGTGCAGCACGTAAAAGTTGACATCCATCCCTAGATCTCGTCGCAACACCGCCGTATTCTGCCAGTTCCACAGCGGCCCCTTGTGCAACAAGAGCGATTCAATCCGCTCTGCCCAATCCAGATCGGGACCGCGCACACAGCCCAATTCGACCCGCTCCCCCCCCTTTAACTCGACTTCGCCTATTGTTTCGTACACGCGTTTCCCCTCAGCGAATAACTGGTTTTATCGAACACGTCGGACACGTCTTGCGCAACTGCTCGCAGCGCACATTCCACAAGTTGCTGGCCAACACCAGCTGCACAGCGGCTTTGCCCACCGTTGCGCGCTGCTGCAGATCTCGCCGATCGAGCGCCGCTTCCAATTGGCCGATCGATACGGGGCATTCTCCACCGCGAAATGCCAAACCGCGCACCGCCCGCACCTGACCCTTGGCGTCGACGACGCGGTCTTCGTTGGCAAAGGAGTCGATACAGCCGCAGGGCACCGCCATCTCGGCAACGTGATAAGCCGTCGAGGTCCAGTGCGTCGTGCCCAGTGCCAGGATATAGCCCCCGTGGTGCACCAACTTGCCAATGGGGCTTTCCGCCGCCCAAATGCCGACATCGAGATGCTCGCGACAATACCACTCAGCGCGCGCACCGCTGGCCGCCACGGCATGCGTGGGGTGCTGGCTGCGATAGGTTTCGGCGCGACGCCAAAACGCATCGGGGATCGAACCATTCGTCGTCGGGGTCGCTGACGCGTTATAGACTTCGGCAGCGCGGTGGTTAAATGAGGGCATGAGCAGCGTGCCACTTCGTCCGACCGCCTCTAAGAGCGCCTCGACAACGGTCGAGGCCCCACCGCGCACGCACCCAATCGCACTCAGCGACGAATGCACCATGAGGTCCATGCCCTTTTTTATCCCCAAGGCACGCAGGTCCGCCACGAGTTTCTTTTTGCTCAGCATCTGGTCTGGGTCGAGCAACTCGACATATCCCAATTCGGCGTGGGCAGCAAAATAATCGACGAACTTTTCCATATCGACCCGACGTCCGCGCGTGCGCAGACCACCGACGCTGGCCGTCTCTTCGCACGCGACACGCTCGGCAATATCGGCTATGCTGCGCTGCCCATCTGCCCAAAACAGCGCCCATGAAGGCACGCCGGCATCCTGGATGCGCCGCCCAATTTCGACGGGCGCATTCTCCGGCGTCGGCGACAAAAAGGCCGTGCGTCGAGGTATCTGCCGCAGCGCTTTGCCCACGCGCTCTTTCTTTTTGTTCTGCCGCACGTTTTTTTTGCACAGAGCAGCGACCTCTCCCTCCGCTGCGGCCAAACTCGCCAACACAGTGCGGCGATCGCCCCCCCACAGCCAACGTTTTAAGCGTTCGTTACTCAGGCTATGCGCCTCGCGCACATAATCGGCCTCTTGGCGCGAAACTTTGTTTTGTGCCAACTCGGCAAAATGCGCGGCCTCCATTCGGCCAATTTCGACGACTTCTCTACTGCCCATATCGGCCAGATAATACAGGTAGGCCGCCATCGAAGCGGCGCAGGTCTCCATCCCTTTAGCACTGAGCAAAGCAATTTGGTCAGCCGAAGAGTGGTAGGCGTCAAAGCCGCTGCCCGCGCGTTTGTGATGCGTCGTAATCCACGGGCAGGGGAAACCGTAGTGCGGGTCGCCAATCAACGTATCAGAAGTCGAATAAAAGGATTCCATACAAAGCGTATAACCCGGCTGGTGCCGGCGCAGAGCGGCGCCTAAAATACGCGCACCGATCCGGTCGACAAAACCCGCCGACATGGGGATGGTTGCGTGCCATTCGAGGCGCCCACCGCACACCGCAGGTTTGATTCCCACGGTATCAATACAGACACCCGCGAGCGGCGTCTGCAAACGCCGCTTCTTTTCCAAATAGGCAAAAAAACCGTAACACTCATAGGCGTTGAGCAAGCGAATACTGCGTCGGGGCCGCGCCAATTTCCCGCTACTTATTAGACCTTCTAAGAGCCGGGCAACCTCCAAGGTCTGCACCACACCCGACGCATTGTCTGCCGCCCCAGGTTCGGCGCTATGGGCAATGGCCCAGACTTCGTCCTGCGGGTCTCCAGAGCCGCGCACAATGCCGCTGACCACGTCGTGGCTACCGACGTATTTGCGGATATCGGCCTTGAGCAGCAGAGCGAGCCGACCGTGTTTTTGCACCTGCCGGCGCAGCTTTTCACCCTGGCGCTGCGAAAGGACAAAACCCGCCAAACGCGCCGTGGCATGCTCCATGGGTATCGCTCCCCAGCCGAACTTGGTCCAGGCCAGCGCGTGTGGAAAGCTCGGCACTGGTCGATCGGACAACACACCGACGGCCCCTCTGTCGGCTAATAAACCCAGCAAAGAGCGCGGGTCTTGGCGCGTCAGCACCACTTTGCCGCGCAGGCTGCCGACGGGCAAACGCTCGATATCGGCGCGCTCGTCCAAAACCACGAGCGTGGCACGCAGCCCCTCTTTCGGCGTGGCAGCGCTCCACTGAATAATGTGCCAGGGGTTCTCTTTATAATTGAGTAGACGCTCTTTAAAGGGCGAAACGATATCTACAGTAGCCGCGCGCACATCGGCGAGTTCTTGGATAATCCAACGCCCCGAGCCGATCTCTCCACCGCTCTGGATGGCATCGACCTCCGCGACCGCTCCGGACTGTTCGTAGTATCCGACCAACTTCTCCGTCGTGCGATGAAATTGGTCAAATGAGTTCCAGCGCTCGCTCTCGACTAGATCGGCCACCTGCTTGAGCATCTGGCGCCCATTGGTCTGGCGTAAGAGCTGCGGCAAAGTTTCACGGCATAGAGCATTGAGCGAAGGGGGCGTGCGCGCAGCCATAGAGCATCTCCCATTTTATTGTTCGATCTGCTTTTATCCCGCATCTGCGGTTCGACCCATAATAAAAAAACGGCAGCCCCTGCAAAAGGCTTCACAGCGAGTATCTACGCCGCCAGCGAATCCCCCTCCAATGCTTCCGCCAGCTCCTCCCATTCCGCCCAATGTGCCTGCATCGTCTTCTCCAACGCAGAAAACTCCTCACCCAGAGCATGTACCTGATCCATATCCTGCGCCTCCCCCGCCTTGCCGATACGCACACTGAGCACTTCCATCCCTTCTTCTAAGTGCTGTATAAGCTCTTCGACCTCTTGCTGGCGTCGCTCCATTTTCTCGCGCTCTTTGCGCTCGCGCCGCGCCTCTTTCTGTGCGGCACGCTGACTCTGGCGATCATCGCCATCGGCCTGTGCCGCCTCTTCCTGTACGGCACCGCGCCAAGCCATGTATTCGCGCCAGCCGCCTTCCAAAACGTTGAGCCGTCCGCCCTCGACGATCCATACGTGCGTCGCCAAGGCCTGCACTAGGTAGCGGTCGTGACTAACGAGCAAAAACGTCCCATCGAAGTGGCGCAGCACGTCTTCGAGCACTTCCTGCGAGGCGATGTCGAGATGGTTCGTCGGTTCGTCGAGCACCAGCACATTGACCTCCTGCATCGCCAAACGGGCCAATGCCACGCGGCTGCGCTGCCCGCCGCTCAACTCGTCGATACACTTAAACACATCGTCGCCCTTAAACAGAAAACTGCCCAAGAGCGAGCGCACTTGCGCGGCGGGCACCTGCGGCTTGACTTGGCGCACCGAGCTGAGCACATCCTGCAGCGGATCAAAATAATCGTGGGCCTGTGACAGGTAGCCCATCTCGACGTTGGCCCCCTCTTTAACTTGGCCATCCAATACCGCTAACTCACCGAGAATACTGCGCACCAGCGTCGTCTTGCCAGCACCATTGGGCCCAACGACAGCTACGCGCATTCCACGCCGCAGCTCCATATTTGGCACATTCAGCACGGGCTGCCCCGCCTCGTAACCGACGGCCAGATCCTTGAACTCGAGCACGATATCGCCGCTGCGCTTGGGTGGATTCAGACGCACGCGAATCTGCTGTGCGCGCTGCGGTTTTGCAATCGCTTCATCGCGTAAAAAACGCTGCAAACGCGTGCGGCGCCCCTGCGCCTCCTTTGTGCGTTGCCCAGCTATATGGCGGCGAATAAAGTCTTCGGTCTTATCGATAAACTCCCGCTGCTCGTTCCACTGCTTGAGGCGGAAGGTATAGCGCTCCTCGCGCTGGCGCACGTAGTGGCTATAGTGGCCGCGGTAGGCCTCGAGCACACCGAAGGCCATTTCCCATGTGCGGTTGGTCGTCGCATCCAAAAAAAAGCGGTCGTGCGAAACGACTACGAGCGACCCTTTAAAGGTCTGTAAGAAACTTTCCAACCATTCGACGGCGTAGACGTCGAGGTGGTTTGTCGGCTCGTCGAGCAGTAGTAGGTCTGGCGCATCGAGCAATAGGCGCGCCAGCAGCGAGCGCGTCTTCTGCCCACCGCTGAGCTGGTCGAGCGGCTGTTCGTAGTCGGCCGCATCAAAACCCAAGCCGCTCAACACCGTGCGGATACGCGTCTCGTACGTATACCCTTCTCGGCGCTCGAACTCGGCCTGTAGAGCACTGTATTGTTTGAGGACATCTTCATTTTCGAGCTTATCCGCCATCCGCGCCAGCTCGGCTTCGATCTGGCGTAAATCGGTAAAGACTTCGAGCATGGCCTGCCACAGCGTGGTCCCCTCCATCGCCGGTGGGTCCTGCGGCAAATAACCGACGCGCAGTCCACCTTTATAATGCAGCTTGCCCAGCGTGGGTTCTTCGACCCCTGCGAGCAGGCGCAAAAGCGTGGTTTTTCCCTCGCCGTTGGGCCCGACGAGGCCAATGCGATCCTCGTGCTCAATGCTAAATTTTAGATCTTTAAAAACGTCGAAATCGCCGTAGGACTTTCCGACGTTCTCCGCGGTTAAAATAGACATATTACCCAACCCCTTTAGCCATTAAAAAAAAGCCAAGTCGCATAAAAAAACAAACGGGAAGCCCCAGACCCATGTCCGGAGTTTCCCGCTGTCTATTCTTCTGCGCCTGATAGGCCGCAATGGGCAGGACGCCATCCCACCACGCCCCGCAATCACCACTCTAGGTCGAGCACTTGCTCCAGCTCTTCCATCTCGCGGATATCGATATCGAGGTCCATTAGTTCCGCCTCGCCATCGAGCAAAAGATCGACTTCGCGGCGTCGGCTCCACTCTTTGCGCCGGCGGCGCTTGCGGGCGTAAGGAGTCTCTATTTTGTATTCGCGGCAAAGGCGGCTAAAGCTGCCCGCGGCAATGCCGAGTGCATTGCTGGCCTCCTGGTTCGACGCGTACATACGCGCCGCACGTTCTATGCGTTCGGGATCTATTTTGTGCATGACTTCTCTCCAGATTTCAAATTTTTTTGGACGAAACAAAAAAAACCGCGGCGATTTTGCGCCCCGGCTCGTCTTCAAAAAAGCCGTCGGACCGACGGCTCAATTCGAAATCTCGATATGAAGCCAGTGTCCGGAACGCAAAAATGCCTTAAATCTTAGAAGGCGTTAGTCCCGGAACCTGGTACTACAGTGTAGAACGCTTACATAGGAACTCAGACGTCAAAGAAACGCGCGAGCACGGCGCAAGTTCATTCTACCACCAGCTGATGCTTATAATACCAGCCGATGTTGGTCTTGTCTTAGTCCAGCAAGACCGCTAGGTTCGGGAGTAATCGCCACTAGTGGCGATTGTCTTGATCGCCATATTGGGACCTTTCCTGTCGAAAGTGATAACCGGATCTCGTTCTACCAGAAACAGCAAGAATTCGCTATTCATTGTCTTGGCCTCTCGTGTGGGCAAAATTAAAAGTGAAGGTGAAAGGGGTTTTCTACAGCGTGCCCCAACTAACGTCCTTAATTTGTAACCAGCGGGGTGAGACAGTGTCAAGCATAATCTGCATAGAAAACAGAAAAAAATGCAAATCTATCATTTTATAGAATACATCTTGGAAAAAGTGAATATTTATGCCTCTCTTTGAGCTCGACCTTAGCACAGCTCTTTCTCCTTATGGTCAACAAATACCCACCCGGTGTATGCTCGTTGCCCAAGGTGCGCTGCAAAGAACCCTAGAGACCTTGCGCGCGCACCTGCCGCAAGGGCGCTGGCTCTTAGTCGCCGATTGTCATACCTGGCCACTAGTGGCCACAGCCATAAAAGGCCAGTTCAATCCGGTCGGACTCGATTACGCGGTGCATATTTTTTCCACCGCGCCCGCGCCCACACTAGAAGCCATCGGCGAACTACAGGCACAACTAACCGGCTCTAGTGCAGTGGTTGCCATCGGTGCCGGCACCATCAACGACATCGCTAAAATGGCAGCCCATGGCGTCGGCGTCCCCTATGCCATTATAGCTACGGCCCCCTCTATGAACGGCTACACCTCGTCCGTGGCCGCCCTGCTCGAAGAAGGTGTAAAAACCACGCGCCCCTGCGCGCCTCCGGTCGCCATCATCGCCGATATCGACCTACTGGCGCAGGCACCTTATCGCATGACCGCCGCAGGCTTAGGCGACCTACTCTCCAAACCCGTCAGCCAAGCCGACTGGTTATTGGCGCATTATCTAACGGAATCACCCTATTCTCGGCAAGCGGCGCAGCTCATCGATACCAGCGCCACCTTGCTCGACGGCGTCCCTCCCCACCTACCCAGTCGCCAACCTGAAGCCATCGGCCGCCTAATGGGTAGTCTATTGCTCTCGGGACTCGCCATGACCCTGGCCGGCACTTCAGCTCCCTCTAGCGGCGGCGAACACCTTATCAGCCACTACCTCGATATGACGCACTACGCCTTTGACGCCGCCAACGACCTACACGGCTGTCAGGTCGGCGTAGCCACCATCGCGACAGCCGCCCTCTACGAGAAACTCTTGGCCTTCGATCCCACTTCAATCGATATAGACAGGCGCGTAGAAACACATATCCCCTGGGAAACCTATCGAGGCATTATAGAAAAACGCTTCACAACGCTATGCGACGCCGTTTTACCCCACGCAGAAAAAAACTACCCAACGGCAAAAGAATTGCGCCAACGCTTAGGCCACCTCAAAGAGAATTGGCGAGAAATCACCGCACCAATCGCCGCCGTTCTACACACGGCCGCACAGATCCGCGCCCATCTCGAAGCGGCAAAAGCCCCGACTGATTTTGCCGCATTAGGTGTAGACCCAACTCGTGCGCACTATGCCATAACGCACAGCAAAGACATCCGCGCACGCTACACGATTCTGCATCTACTCGACGAGTTGGGAGTATTGGAGACATGGAGCGAGCAAGTGCTGGAAGAAGAAAACTTGCTCAGCGCGCGCTGAGCAATGAGCGGTCACCGCACGATATTCTCAGCGGCCTTCGCCGCGGGCAATTGGGGTGGCGTCGCCCATAGCCCCAGCAAGGCCAACGGCGCGCACAAGGCCGCGCAGCCCCACAGGACCTCGCTAAAACCGCCAAAGAAATCGTATGCCATGCCCATAACAAACGGCCCCACACCAGAGGCAGCTACGCCTATAGTCGACACCGATCCGCGAATTCTCCCCAAGTGCCGACGCCCGTAATAGCGCACCCACATGGTCTCGCCGACCGACATCAACAGACCGCTGCCCAGCGCAAACACTACTGGGTAGGCATAGGGTAACCACTCGGCCCTTAAACCGTTAAGCACCGCTAGCCCCAACCCTTGAAAAAGCATCGACGCCGCGATGAGCCCGTTGAGTGGCAGCTTATCAGCTAAGATTCCTCCGCCCAAGCGCACGCATGCAATGACGACGGCATAGATCGAAAACATCGTGGCCACTTCCATGGCACCCAAACCGCGGCCGGCAAAAATAGATACAATATGAAACTGCGCCCCCGTGCCGCTCATAGACCACGATGCCATGGCGCAGACGGCAATCCAATAAGAGCGCGAGCGCAGCGCCTGCTCTAATGTGAAACCCCGCCCCGCCCCGCCGACGCGCACTTTAAGCTGCTCCCGCTGCCTCGGCGCATCTCCACCGTCGGGAACCTGTCCCATATCCTCCGGTTTATTGCGAAAAACAAAGGCGAGCAACGGCAGGACTAACACCCACACAGACAGCCCTAAAATGGCATACGCTTCGCGCCAGCCGTAGGCATCAATCAGCATAATGCCCAACGCCGGCACGACGCCGACCGCGGCGGCCATACCCACATTGGACAGTCCGCTGGCAAAACCCAAACGGCGTTCGAACCACATCGCCAGCGCGTTGCGCGCCAGCATGCTCATTGACCCTTGACCGAGCAAGCGCAAAAAGAAAAAAATGACAAAGAGCGTGGCGATACCAGAAACCTGCGTCATGCCCATACACGTAAGACCAAAAAGCAACACGACCCCGACCAGCACGCGCCGCGGCCCATAGCGATCCATGAGCGCTCCCACCCAGATCAGCGGCAGCGATGCCAGCATAGTGCCGGCCATATAAGCACCGCTTAGCTCCGAGCTAGACAAGCCCAGCGCCTCCTGTATATAGGGGTTGAACACGGCAATGCCGAAGGTCTGTCCCGGCGAAGTGCAAATGCTGATCAGCATTACTGTGGGCAGCATCACCCATCCATAGAAGAAGGGCAGGCGACTCATATGGCCCCCTGCCCTTTACAAATAATCCACGCCAAAGTGCCTACCCCTTAACGGCCCCCGCTGTCAGGCCACTGATAAATTCTTTTTGCAACAAGAAAAACAGCAGTACAACTGGCATTACCGCCAGAAAAGTACCCGCCATCATCGCTCCGTAATCCTGCGCATAAAGCCCCACCATCTGATTTAAACCAATGGGCAATGTAAAGCGCTCTTGGCTGTGCAGTACGATCTGCGGCCAGAGGAAATTATTCCACGACCCCATAAAGGCGATCAGCGAAAATGCACCGATCATCGGCCGCTGCACCGGCAAAACTATGTCCCAATAGAGACGCAACTCGGTGCAACCGTCGATACGCCCGGCCTGCAAGAGATCGTCGGGTAAATCGAGCATCGACTGCCGAAATAGAAACATGCCAAAAACACTCACAGCACCGGGAATAATCAATCCCAGATACGAGTCGACCAGCCCCATCATATAGATCAGCTCATACATCGGCGCCAGCATGACCTGCGCCGGTATCATCATCGTCGTCAACATCAGCACCATAATAGGACGCTTGCCTTTGAACTCGTATTTGGCCAGCGCAAACCCGCCCAGCGACGAAAAGATGAGCTGCACTAAGACCGAAGCTCCCGCGACGAAGAAGCTGTTGATCATAAAGCGCACGTAGGGTATCTGGCTAAAGAGCTGTTGGAAATTGTAGAGCGAAAAGCGCGACGGCGGCGAGAAGAACAAATAGTGAAATAGATCGTCTGGCCCCTTTATAGTGGCCGCTATGAGCCAGACCAATGGCGTCAACATGAGCACGGTGCAAAAGGCCAGCGCCGCATAGAGCATGATCTTTGCGCGGCTCATATTAATCCTCCTTCTTCCAGGTACCCGTCAGGCGCATCTGGATCAACGAGATAACGAGCACGCCCATCGTCAACGTCCAGCCGATGGCCGAAGCATAGCCCAAGTCGCCAGATACAAAACCGTTCTGGAACAAGTACATCACGACCGTCAGTCCCGCATTGTCCGGCCCCGCCGTATTGTTCAACATCACATAGGGCAACTCGAAGAGTTGGAACGAACCGATGGTGCTCAGCACCGTGACAAAGACGGCGACCGAGCGAATACTCGGCAGCGTCACGTGCAGGAACTGTTTGATAGGCCCAGCTCCGTCGACCTCCGCCGCTTCGTAGAGCTCTTTGTCTACCGACTGCAGCGCCGCGAGGAAATAAATCATATTGAACCCCACGTACATCCACAGTGAAGTCAGCACTAAGGCCGGCATCACCAATTCGGGATTGCCCAGCCACTTCGTATCGATTGCCGTGCCGAAGAGCGTGTGCAGCACGCGGTTGAGCAGGCCGAATTTGGGAATGAATATGACGGAGAACAGCACGGCGACAAAGACCTGCCCCACCAGATGCGGTGAAAAGAAACTAAAGCGAAAAAAATCGCGCCCCTTGACCATCCGACTGTTGAGTAGCAGCGCCAGACCCAGACTCAGCGGCAGCTGTAAAAAGACGGAACACACGGCATAGAAACACGTATTCCACACGGCTTTGTGAAAAGCCGGATCACTCCAGAGAAAACGAAAATTGTCCAGGCCGACAAAGATCTGCGATTTGGGCCCATTGGTGATATAGAAAGAGAGCTGAATGCTCTTGATCAGCGGGTATAACGTAAAGACTAGGAAGAGCACCACAAATGGCGCGACAAAGACGTAGGGTGCATAGCGGTGCTGCAGGCGAAAGGCGCTCGAACTCAATAGGGGTTCCTCCGGATATAACGACGCACCTCTTCGGCCGCCGCACTCAGGCGCTCGCGCGCAAAGGCCTCGAATCCATCGTCTCCATTTTCGCGATAATAAACGGCGCTGGCAGAGATAACACCGGCCATTTTGGTCTTGGCCGTCTCAATGAGCGGGCTGGCATATTGCGGTGGCACATCGTCGGCCAGGTTTGCATAGATCCGCCCCAACTTCTGCCCCGACCAGTAGGGACGCGCTTCGTCGAAGGCCGGGTGCTCCCAAGCGTCTTTTAACGGGGGTAGTATATTCGTGGCGCGAAAGCGCTCGGCCAGTTCCGCCTTGTTGAAATAAAGGTGTTCGGCCACCTTCCACGCCAATTCCGGATTGGGGCAAGCCCGAGTGATGCCCAACATGGTCCCCCCCCAAGTGCTGGTGCGCCGCCCCCCTTCTTCAACGGCGGGCAGCGGCATCAGCGCCATCTTCCCCGCCATGCGCGGGATGTCGGTCTCGGTGACTTTTGAGCGCCAGTCGGGGCATATATACGACATAAAATAGCCCTGCTCTACGGCCTGCGTAAAAACGCGCCCCGAGCCCAAATCAGAGCCAATCCGCTCGGGACCCGCCACCAGCGGTATAAAAAATAGCAGCGTCTCTAACGCCAGTTCATTATCCATAATGAGCTGGCCCTCCGCATCGAAATAACCGCCGTCGCGCTGAAAGAGAAACATCTCGAAGCTCGACGCATTATTGTCGGACAGCTCCATCAAATAGCGCTCGCCGGGAATCGTCACCTCGCGACCGATACGCACAAAATCTTCCCACGTTTTAATCGCGTCTACGTCGATACCCAACTCTTCGAAGAGGTCGCGGCGATACGCCAGTACCACCGGGTGCACATCGTGCGGCAAACCGTATATCTTCCCCCTGCTCGTATAGGGAGCATAACGCGTTTTGACGATGCGGTCGTAGTAGCCCGTCTTCTTGAGAATGGGCACGAGGTCAATAAAACCCACGTCATCGGGAGGACCGCGAAAAAAAGACCCCGCGCGACTGATCTCGACTTCGACCAAGTCGGGCACGTCGAGATCGGCCCAGAACGCAGCGCGCAGCCGACTATTAACCGCGTCTCCATGCACCAGCTGCACGTCCAGTTTTGTGCCGGGGTTATTCGCCTCAAATGAGGGCACGGCCTTCTGATAGGGCACCGAGTGATTGCTCGCAAAGGTCCACAGACGCATCGTCGCCTGCGATTTTTTGACGGGATTAACCGCGAGATACACACCGGCGAGCAAAGTGATGACTAGAATCAGCGTGGGCGCCTTGCCAAAAGGCAACCAATCTGCAAACGAACGATCGGCCATGCACTATCCTTGGCTAAGGGGAAAGCAGAAGCAATAATATTAGACAATTGCAAATAAAAATCCAATAATGCCTCAATTTCCACGGTTATGCTCTTATGTCATTTACCTTATATTACTGGTTATACATTGTATAATACATCGCGGTGAAAATGCAGAACAAAGACACCATTGAATTGCGAGTAGGCGGCCCCGACGGTCACTTCACCTCGCTTGAGCAAGCGCGCGATCACCTGCGCACAATCCACGGACAACCTTCCGAGCGCAGAGCGGTGCGCGTCGTTGTCGCCGATGGAGACTACTCCTTAGCGCGCAGTTTCTCGCTCTCGGAACAAGATTCTGGTACAGCCGACTTCCCCATTACTTATTGCGCTG
>Ga0055584_100003097_pt1 | contig 16434 bp, 14 predicted proteins | sample OSDHelmetaG_FD_58716 | JGI IMG/M metagenome (GOLD analysis project Ga0055584, IMG submission 58716) | Pelagic marine sediment microbial communities from the LTER site Helgoland, North Sea, for post-phytoplankton bloom and carbon turnover... | ecosystem: Environmental > Aquatic > Marine >... | reverse complement strand
ATTCCAAAAGCCAGGTTCAGGGTTAGATGAATGGTCACCAGCCCGGCCGCACCGGCGACGATATAGATTGGCGTTCGCCATTGTGGCCACCAGCGACAGAGCATGGCAGCTACCAGGAAGGCTGCCAGAAAGGCGGCTGCGATCATAGGTAGAAACAGCCCTGCCATGCCTGCAATGTCTCTTATCGTCATGCCGATCCGTTCGGAAAAACCAACAGCTACCCCCATTTCGAATAGGCTGGATACCACCGACTGGGTAGCGGTGATTGAGGCCAGTAAATAAGCGACTACAACAGCCAGCAACCAGATCAGGAGCAGATTTATGATGGGCCATATGCCGGCCCACCTATTCAGGCTTTTTATCATGTATGCTTTTTCCCGGGAGACTGTTTGCGGGCTTAGTATAGCTGAGCGGACCCAATTTGATTTTTACGGAGCACCTGATGCCACAGTTCAATCGCTTTCTTTTTTGCATTCTTGCGATGAGCCTGTCCAATTGCACCCTGGCCGGTGACTACCAACTCGAAACCTGGGCTGACGGACTGTCGCTGCCCTGGAGTATCGCTTTCCTGCCCGATGATTCGGCGTTGGTCACGGAAGTGGGTGGGCAGTTGAGGCGGATTGGCAGCTCCGGCAAGGTTGGCGAGCCCATTGAGAACGTCCCGGCAGTATATTTCGCCGGCCAGGGGGGGTTGTTCGACGTCCTGCCCCATCCGGATTTCTCCCGCAACCAGCTGATCTACCTGTCCTTTGCCGAAGGCGACCCGAAGAATAACGGCACGGCCATCGCGCGCGGCAGGCTGCTGGAGAACAGCCTGGAGGATCTGGAAATCATCTTCCGTAATTTCACCCGCAAGGACACGCCGGTCCATTACGGGGGCCGCATGGCATTCCTGGCCGATGGCACTCTGCTGCTGACCACCGGGGATGGGTTTGATTACCGCGAAGCAGCTCAGGATGTGAACAGCGGCCTGGGGAAAATTCTCCGAATGAATGACGACGGAACACCAGCTGCGGGTAATCCCTTTGCCGAGTCCCCCTATGTTTACTGCTATGGCATGCGTAATCAGCAGGGGCTGGTGGTGGGCCGCTCAGGCGTGATCTGGCTGCATGAGCACGGCCCCCGTGGAGGTGACGAACTTAACCGAATCGAGGCCGGTGTGAACTTCGGCTGGCCGGCGATTACTTATGGCGTGGATTACAGCGGAGCGGTGATTTCTCCTTACACCGAGTGGGAGGGCATGGCCCAGCCGGTGCATTACTGGGTTCCATCGATTGCACCATCCGGATTGACTCTGTACGAAGCGGATCTGTTTCCGGAATGGAAGGGAGACCTCTTCGTCGGAGCCCTGGTCAACCGGGAAGTCCGGCGGCTGGACCTGTCGGGAGGCAAAGTCATCGGCGAGGAAGCGCTGTTCAGTGAATTGGATGCGCGTATCCGCGATGTGCGAACCGGGCCGGAGGGCGCACTTTACATCCTGACACCGGACCGAGTGGTGCGAGTAACGCCTGATCAGTAGCTTACCGTGTCAGAAGCTGTTTGCCAGCGGCCATTCACCACGGTCGAGCGGGCGGATTCCTTCACGCCTTTATGGTCTTGCGGGCCAAAGCTGAGCCTGTAGCCGAAAATGTCCGTGTAATCGGTGATGGCCTCCATGCCGGCCACCAGGCCTTCATGGTTCAGATCAGGGCCTGCATTTTCCAGCGCTTTCACGACCAGGTCCGCGTTGCGATAACCTTCCATCGCTGCGTATTCCGGATCAATGCCAAATTTTTCAACATAAAGATCCCACCAATCAACCAGTTCCGGTTTCAGTTCCGGATCGTCGCGGTTAAAGGCGGCCATGTGAACAAAAGCCGTATAGCCTTCAGCCGCTCCGCTCTCCAGATCGGCGACGGCCTGGTTGTAGGAAGCGTTGGTGCCCACCCAGGTCACACCTTCCCATCCCAGCTTGCGCGCGGTTTCGAATATCAGGATGGTGTCTTTGTGAATTGTACCCATCAACACCAGGTCGCAGCCCGCATTGCGCAGGCGCAGGATGGTTGAGGTGAACTCAGTGTCGGTCGGCTTGTGCGCAGAGACTGCGGCAGCTTCCATTCCCATGGCCGCCAGCTGATCCCGGGCGCCATCGTATGCTTCCTGTCCGAAGTCGGTGTCCTGGTAAACGATGCAGGGCGTACTTGCGCCTTTCTCTTCGATAAAATACTTCGCACCGGCACGTATTTCATCGTAGTAGATTCCCCGACCCGTGAATTGCAGCTTTTTGAACGGTTCGACCATCGAGCGCGCTCCGGAGATGGGGAACAGGTTCGGTATGCCTTTTTCGAACAGCATGGGCATGATGGCATTGTTCATAGGTGTACCCATTCCGAGCAGCATCGCGAATATCTTGTCCCGGTTGATCAGTTTGTTTGCGGCCTGGATAGCACGCGGCACCTGGTACTGGGCATCTTCCACCACAAAGCGGATTTTTCGCCCGTGAATACCGCCCGCCTCGTTCGCTTCGTTGAAACGCATTCTGGCGCCGTTGACTGCTGAGGTGCCCAACAGAGCCACCGGTCCGGATAAATCGCCGTGGGTACCGATCACAATTTCTGTGTCCGTCACGCCGTTGACCGCCGATGCGGATGCCGGGGCTGACGATTCCGGATCTCCGCCACCGCAGGCGGCCAGCAGATATAAGGTGATGGATGATGCGGCGATCAGTCGATTCATATTTTCATTCTCTAGATTGCTTAATGATGTGAGTGGATTCTGCCATTTCAGTTTGCTTCTGTCAGATGCCGGACATATGAGGATCTATTGTTCGGACTATTACTTTTTATACATCGATTCAATCAGGTCGATATATTTCTCGTTCACCACCTTGCGCTTCAGTTTCATCGTTGGCGTCAGTTCCTCGTCTTCAGGATCGAGCAATTGGTCGATCAGGCGGAATTGCTTGATTGTTTCGACACGGGCGAAATTGCTGTTGACGCGCTCGATCTCGCTACCCACCAGGTCCTTGACCTCCTGCGTATGGCAGAGGCTGGTGTAATTGGTAAACGGTACATCCAGGTCCTGGGCGTAGTTGGTGACGTTCTCCTGGTCGATCATCACCAGGCAGGTCAGGTAGGGGCGTTTGTCACCGACCACCACCGCATCCGAGATGTACGGTGAGAATTTTAGCTGATTCTCGATTTCGCTGGGCGTTATGTTTTTGCCGCCGGCGGTGATGATGATGTCCTTGAGACGGTCGAGGATATACACGTAACCGTCTTCATCGATTCGGCCAACATCGCCGGTATACAGCCAGCCGTCGCGAATGGTCTCGGCGGTCTTATCGGGTTTGTTCAGATAACCCTTGATGACGCCCGGTCCCCGGATCAGGATTTCTCCCTCATCCGATATCCTGATTTGCACGCCCTCGATAGGCTTGCCAATACTGCCAAAGCGGCATTCGCCCGGTACATTGGCCGTGGCCAGCCCCGTGCACTCAGTCTGGCCATAGGCTTCATACATCGGCACACCCATAGACCAGTACCATTCGATCAGTTCCGGTGCAATCGGCGCCGCCCCGGTAGTTAGCCAGCGAGCCCGGTTGATGCCCAACAATTGCCGGATGTTTTTGAATACATAGCGGTCGGCGAACAACCAGGGAATTCGCAGGCTGATTGGAATGCTCTCGTTTCTCAGTCGATGCTCAGCCACCCGCCTGCCCAGGGCCAGGCATTTGTCATAGACCATCCGGCCCAGCGCCGTTCCTTCCTTGAGCATGATCGTCACGGTTGAGTATTGCTTTTCCCACACCCGCGGGACCGCGAAATGAGTAGTGGGTTCGACCTGCTGCTGGTTTTCCACCGTGGTTTCCAGGCTCTCGACCAGATTGATCCTGGCGCAGGATTCGATGACGCAGAAGACATAAAACAGCCGGCCGGCAATATGCGCCAGCGGCAGAAAACCGAGCTGTTCATCAGTGCTTCGGTTGCCCAGTGTATTTTGCAGGGAACGAACCTGAAAAAGGATGTTGCGCTGCGAAATCATCGCACCTTTGGGCCGGCCGGTAGTGCCCGAGGTGTAGGTAAGAATCATCACGTCATCGGGCCGGGCAGCTTCTATTTCCAGCTCCCAGACATCAGGATTCTGGTCTGCATACTGCCGGCCCAGATTCAGCAGTTCAACAAAGCTGATGCATTGCCGATCGTCCAGTGCCCGCAGGCCGTCCATGTCGAATATGATGATTTTCTGCAGGGTCGGGGTGCGTTCCCGAACTTCCAGCACCTTGTCCAGCTGTTCTTCGTCTTCGGCAAAATAAAAGCGTGTGCGGCTGTCATTGATCAGGTATTCGACCTGGTCTGCCGCATCGGTGGGATAAACACCGTTGGTGACGCCGCCCGCGCAGATGATACCCAGATCAGCGAACATCCATTCCTTGTTGATCTCCGAGGCGATGGAGCAGGTATCGCCTCGCTGCAGCCCCAGGGCTTTCAGGCCCATGCCGATCAGGCGCGACTGTTCACCCCAATCCAGCCAACTGTACTCGTTCCAGATGCCAAAGTCTTTTTCGCGTAGAGCAACTTTGTCTTTTTGATCACAAACCCGTTTCCAAAACAGGCGAGAGATCGTGTCGCAGCCATCAACGGCTATTATTTCTGTATGATCAGCCATTAGCCATTGCCCGCATAACTCATCGCCAGGTTTTTCTCTGTTTCCAGCGCCGGCGCCCGCGCACGCCCTGGTCCTTCATGCCGAGATAGAATTCCTGGATGTCGGTGGCTGCCTTCAGCCGCGCGGTCGTGTCTTCCATCACGATACGCCCCAATTCCATCACGTAACCGTAGTCGCCAATATCCAGGGCCATTTTCGCGTTTTGCTCCACCAGCAGCACGGTAACGCCCTGCTCACCGTTCAGGCGCTGAATGATTTCCGCGATTTCCGCCACCAGCAGTGGTGACAGACCCAGCGATGGCTCATCCAGCAACATGATGCTCGGCTTGAGCATCAGTGCCCGGCCAATGGCGAGCATTTGTTGCTGCCCGCCCGAGAGGTAGCCGGCCTGCAGCTTCTGTTTTTCTTTCAGGGCGGGAAAGTAGTCATACACGAGATCCAGGTCGTCCTTGATTTTGCTGTCTTTGCGGCTGAATGCGCCGACCTGCAGGTTTTCAGCCACGCTCAGGAAAGGAAAAACCTCACGGCCTTCGGGCACGTGCGCCACGCCCATTCGGGCAACGATATCCGGATCGCGGGACTGGATTTGGTGCCCTTCGAGAATGACACTGCCTTTCTGCGGGTCCATGGCGCCGCTGATCGTTTTCAGAACTGTGGTTTTGCCGGCGCCGTTGGCGCCGAGCAGGCTGACGATCTGTCCCTTGCGCACTTCCAGGCTGATGCCTTTTATCGCCATGACCGGGCCGTAGTAGGTTTCGATGTTCCTGAGCTCAAGAAGCGCCGCCATGTCAGTCCCCCAGGTAGGCTCGTAACACTTCCGGGTGGGACTGGATTTCGGCCGGTTCGCCGACGGCCAGAACCGCGCCATCCGCCATCGCCATGACGCGGTTTGAAGTGGTGCTCACCAGGTTCATGTCGTGTTCCACCATCACCACGGTGGCGCCGAAATCCTCGTTGATGTCCTCGATCCAGAAAGCGACATCTTCGGTTTCTTCGGGGTTGAGGCCCGAAGAGGGCTCGTCCAGTAGCAGCATTTTCGGCTGGATACACAGGGCTCGGGCTACCTCGACCATTTTGCGCACCCCGTAGGGCAGGCTGCCGATGATCTGGTTGCGATAGTGTTGCAACTCCAGCAAGTCGATGACGTCCTCGACCAGCTTGCGGAATTCGATTTCCTGACGCGCTACAGCCGGGGTGAAAAGCAACTCCGTCAGGAGATTGGACTTGCGATGGATGTGGCGGCCGATCAGCAGGTTCTTGAGCACGGTTTCGTGCTCAAACAGCTCGGTGTTCTGGAAGGTGCGGGCTATTCCGCGCCGCGCGACGTCATGTGCGGCGATGCGGGTGATTTCCTCACCATCGAAAGTCATGCTGCCATCACCCTCCACGTCATAGAGCCTGCTGATCAGGTTCAATATGGTGGTTTTTCCGGCGCCGTTTGGGCCGATGATGCTGTAGACCTCGCCTCTCTCGATGTCAAAGGATACGTCGCGTACGGCTTTCACCCCTCCGAAACTCAGGTTCAGGTTCCTGGCGCTGAACAACACGCCCTTCATCGCATTCGCTCCGTACGCAGATAGCTTTTCTGGCGCTTGTGGGTTGATTTGCGGTACAGCGGAAACAATTCGAAAAACTGGCGTATCTTCAGCCAGCGGCCATAAATGCCCAGCGGCTCATAGATCAGGAACAGGACCATGATGAGCCCGAATATTCCGGGCTCGAGCCCCGGTATCTGGCTGACCGCGGGTGGCAGGTAGTCACGCATCAAGGCAATCCCCTGCGGCAGTAAACCGATAAAAATGGCGCCGTAAATCACGCCGTGCAAGGAACCCAGGCCCCCCACCACGACCATCAAAAGCAGCTGGATTGAAATCAGGATAGTAAAGGCGTCCGGCGCGAGATAGCCCATTTTATGCGCCAGCAAACCGCCGGCCAGACCGGTAAACCCGGCTGAGATGGCGAAGGATATGCTCTTGGTTCGCGCCAGGTGTATGCCCATGCTTTGGGCTGAAATTTCCGAGTCGCGAACGGCGGTCATCGCGCGTCCGGTCGGGCTGCGCAGGATGTTCAACGCCAGCAGCAGGCAAACCAGCAGGACGAACAGGCACAGGAAGTAGAATGCCATGCTGCCACTGAGATCCAGCCCCAGGAATTGTGCCTGCGGCACCGGCATGCCCCGGAACCCGCCGGTGACCGACTCCCAGTGCACAATGACCTGTTCAACGATGACGGCAAAGGCCAGTGTGGCGATCGCGAGGTAGATGCCGGTCATACGCATAGCCGGCAGGCCAACGATGGCGCCGACCAGGGCTGTGATCAGGCTGGCCTTCAACAGCGCCAGTGGGAAAGGCCAGCCGTGGGCAAGAAACCAGGTATGCGCATAGGCGCCGATGGCCAGGAAAGCCGCATGACCGAGGCTGACCAGGCCGGTGTAACCCACCAGCAGCATCAGGCCGATACCGGCTATTGCGTAAATGTAAACCAGGGCCAGTTCACCCAGGTAAAATTCATCCATCAGCAGCGGCGCCAGCAGGACGCCCGCCAATAGCAGGCTGTACCAGAAGCGCTGGCCATTGTGTTTGAACAGCCTGACGTCCTGACGGTAATTGGTTTTGAACAGGAAACGCATCTTTTCCGCCTACACCTTCTTTTTCTGCATGGTGGCGAAAATGCCTTCAGGCCGCACGAACAGCATCAGCAACAGGATCACGTAAGCACTGGTATCTGAAAAGCCGGTGGGCAGATAAAGCCCTGCAAACTGCTCGACGATTCCAATCAGCAGACCACCCGCCATGGCGCCCTGCAGGCTGCCGAATCCACCCACGATGGCTGCGGCGAAAGCCTTGATACCGACAAATCCCATCAGGGGATCGATCAGGGTGATGGGCGCCACGAGCACGCCGGCGGTGGCGGCAATGGCTGCCGACAGCGCCCAGATAATCGAGAAAACGCGCTTCACCGGAATGCCGCAGTAATAGGCGGCTAACTGGTTTTGCGACGCGGCCTGCATCGCCACACCCAGCCGGGTAAATCTGAAGAACAGGTAGAGCGCCAGGCACAACAGGATCGTACCCACAATGATGGCGATGTTTTCATAGCCCACCGCAACATTGCCAAATCGGACGACGCCGCCCGCCAGCGGTGATGTGATTGACTTGGGATCATTGCCCCAGATGGCGCCGGCCACGGCGCGCAGGATGAAACCGAGGCCGATCGTAATCATCAACACCGCAAAAGGTGGTTCACCGATCATCGGGCGCAGGATGACGCGCTCGATCAATACGCCCACAACCGCCATGGCGGCAATGGTGGCCAATAGCCCCCAGATGAAGGGAAAACCCAGGATGTTGATGAAGGTGTAAGCAATGAACGCCCCCAGCATCATCATGTCGCCCTGGGCGAAATTGACCATCTCGGTGGCCTTGTAAATCAGAACGAAACCCAGCGCGATCAGACCGTATACACAGCCTTGTGAGATTCCGCTGATCAGGAGTTGAAGAACTTCCATAGTTTCTGATTGTTGTAATTCTGCCTGTTTTCTACATTATTCAATCGATTAATGCCAGTAATGGCGCTATATACTTTTATTTATTCCAGCAGGAACCGGCTGAGCAGAAGGGCGTTCCGCGTTTCGGGCTTATCTGTCTGAAGCCGTTTGCGCTTTCTGTACGATCTCCGGAAGCTGGAACTCGCCACTCTCCAGTTTGCGGTGCACATTGGCCCGCTGTCGCTCACGCTCGGCGCAGGCATCTTCGATCAGTGACTGAAGATCAGGGTTTTCGGAATCGATCGTAGTGGGCAGTAGGGGGAGTTCATTCTGTAAAGCCTTGCAGTGCCTCGGGTTAATGATCCCGCCTGGATGTTCTTCACGTATTGTAGCTATGGCCTGACCAAGCTGCCCTGTACGCAACAGGTGGATAGCCTCCAGGTCATCCGGGAAGATGCGAGCCAGCCCCCGCAGGACTTCTTCCCGCTGTTCCTCCGGATCAGCCGTAACCAGCTGCGCAGCTGCAGCCAGGTATTTCTCTGCAATGACCATGTCACCCAGGATCGCGTGACCACCTGCTGTACCCGCCAGTTGCCGTGGTGTGGGCTTACCCTGAAGTTCCGCGAACATCCTGTAGCGCAAACCCAGGGATTCGTCCACACGTCCCAGGCCTGCGCCCAGCATGCCCGAGTAGGACTGGTAGGCCTGGCCACAATCAGGGCAGATCCTGATTGCTTTTTCATACTGGCGCCTTGCATCGTCATGGCGCTGTACCATCCAGTAGCTGGTACCCAGGTGCAGGTTGGCCATGTAGTCCAGCGGATCAACCCGCACATTACGTTCATGCAGAGTGACCGCCTTTTCGAACTGACCGAGCCCCCAGCGCATCAGCAGTCCATAGACACCATAGGTATATGCGTCATTTGGATTCAATTCCAGGGACCGCTCATAGTTGGATTTGGCTTCCTGATTATTCTCCCGGAACGCGTTGAGCATCCCGTACACTGTATATATATTCGAAAGCTCATCATTGATCTGTTGTGCCCGCTCAAGTAGTGGAACCGCCTTGTCCCAGGCTTCTTCGGGCATGATGAATCCATCTCCTACCCTGAATGCGTAATAGGCGGCCATCTCAATCAGCGGCCAGGCAAAACCGGGATCGATAAGCAATGCTTCCTCGTAGCTGAACATGATTTCCTCGAAGCTGTCACTTTCCCGAGCTCGCTGATAGGCCTCGAATGCGGCCAGGTTGCGGGTGCCGCCATCCTGGTCCTGCGGCGCCAGGGTCACGGACAGGCTGCCGCCGATCCGGTCGACAATTCGGTCCTCGATTTCGAAAAGGTTTTCAACCGGCAGGTCATAACGGTCCGACCACACATGGCGGCCGGTCACGGTATCGACCAGGTTGGTGGTGATGCGCAGGCTGTCGCCGTCCCGGCGTACGCTGCCGCTCAGGACATGGCGCACATTCAGTTCTTCACGGATCTGTTCCAGTTCATCGGCGCGGCCGCGAAACACGTTTGACGAAGTGGCGGCAATCACCAGCAGATCTCCGGCCTTGGCCAGCGAGTTGCGCAAGTCTTCCGCCAGAGCGTTGACCAGCCAGGACTGGCCAGAATCCGGACTCATGTCCAGAAAAGGAAGCACGGCAACGGAAGCCTCGGGTGGACCCGGAGCGCGGCTTTGCTGGAATACCAAAACAGCGCCGGTTACCAGGGTTACAATCGCCACGCTCCGCAGCAGCATTCGTATCGCACGGCTTTCCAGGTCGTGAGCCCAGGCCAGGAAGGCGGCCACAGGTATGCCGGCAATGAACACCGCCATGGCCAACCGGGATATCCACTCCGCGAAACCCAGTGTGTCCTGCATGGCCAGCAAAATTTCAGTGCCGCCCCAGGCAATGGCAATATAGATCGCGAGCGTCTGAAACACGCGTTTGTGCAGTAACTGGCCAAACCAGCTGTTGTTTCTCTCGCTTTGTTCCGGGGATTTATCAGTCACGGTTTTTCTGCCGGGAACAGTGTTTCATGCCACATTATCACAATCAGGGAGCGAGGCTGGAATACTCCTTCTGCGCGGCCATCAAAGCCCGGCGTGTGATCGGCGGCGTCAGCAGTTCATAGATAATGGTGGATGCCAGCACGGTTGGCAGCAGTATCGAGGCGAACTCCGGAAAACGCTGCGAGGCCATCAGGGCCATACCCAGCGCCACACCGGCCTGTGGGAACAGGCACAGCCCCAGCCAGCGTCTCGCCACCGGGTCAGCGCCAGCCCATCCCGCGCCAACCCAGGCCCCGGCATAGCTTCCAACACAGCGGGACAGAATATAGGTAATCGTGGTGCCGCCTACCAGTAGCAGTGCATCAAGATGGGCGGACGCTCCGGCGAGCAGGAAAAACAGCATCAGGAACGGCAATTCAATTCCCTCGATGGCATGAAATGGGCGCTCATGATGCCTGGCCAGGCTGGCCACCATCGCACCCATGATCATCGCACTCAGAACCGGTGACAAATCCAGCCAGGTGGCAATTCCGCCGCATACGAGCACGAAGCCCATGGCCTCCGCCAGGGTCGGTTCACCCGGACGGATGCGTCCTGTCAGGTAGGCCATCGGTGCTCCAAGCGCAACACCCAGCAGAACGCTGCCACCGATTTCTTCGAGTCCCACCCAGATGCCGGACAGTACCGAACTGTCTCCATTGGTGGTTGATGCGGCCGCCATTATCAGGGAGAACATGAACAGGGCCCAGGCATCGTCCATCGCCACGACCGCGAGCAGGGTGTCAGGGAACTCGCCGTTCACTCCGCTTTCGCGAACGATATCGAAGGTGGCAGCCGGGGCGGTCGCGGCCGAAACACCTGCAAGCAACAGCGCAACAACCGGGTGTACGCCTATCAAGAGCAATAGGGCGGCCACGACCACTATGGCTCCGGTTGTTTCCCCTACGGTGATGCCCAGCACCAGCTTGCCATGGGCTTTCAGTGATGAAATTGACAAATGATGCCCGAGCAGGAATCCGACCAGCGACAGGGCCAGCGTGGTCAAAGGAGGGAACCACACCTGGACGAAGAATTGCGGCAGCACATCAAACCCGGCTGGCCCGATAGCGAGGCCGCCGAGGATCAGCAAGGTGACGCGAGGCACCATGGAATGTCGACCGATCAGGTCCGCAGCCAGGCCGATCAGGAACATGAATCCCAGGATCAGAAGGACGGGTGCGTCGGTGAACATACCTGGATTGTAAAACAAAGCCCGCGCACAATTAATGTTGACTTTGAATCGGCAGGGCTATTTGATAGCCTGAATATTCACGCTTCATGGAGGATCCCGACCATGCGTTACGCCATTTTACTTTGCAGCCTGCTTCTGAGTTTCCCGGCCGCGGCTCAATTCGAGGATGTCACTATTAAAAGCACTCATGTCGGTGGCTCAATCCATATGCTCGAAGGCAGGGGCGGAAACCTGGCTGTGTCTGTCGGGGAAGACGGTGTTTTCCTGGTTGACGATCAGTACGCACCCTTGACGGACAGAATACTGGCCGCCATCCGGGCTTTGTCCGAGCAACCGGTACGTTTCGTGATCAACACCCACTGGCATTCGGATCACACGGGCGGCAATGAACAACTGGGTGATGCCGGTTCGGTGGTGGTGGCACATGACAATGTTCGTGAGCGAATGAGCACCGACCAGTTCATGGAGAGTTTCCAGAGAGAGGTCCCGGCTTCTCCCGAAGCGGCCTTGCCGCTGGTGACTTTCAATAACCAGGTCACCTTTCATTTCAACGGCGAAGCCATCAGGGTTTACCATGTTGCGAATGCGCATACGGACGGGGACAGCGTCGTCCACTTCACGCAAAGCAACGTGATTCACATGGGTGACAATTTCTTCAACGGGGTTTATCCCTTCATAGACCGGAGCAGTGGAGGCTCGGTTCAGGGCATGATCGATGCCGTGCAATTGGGCCTGGGGCTCTGCGACTCGAACACGATGGTGATCCCGGGCCACGGTTCGCTGGGTAAATGCGCAGAGCTGGAAGACTTTGGCGAAATGTTGGGTGACGTCAGCATGCGTGTCCAATCCCTGATTGACCAGGGTAAAAGTCTGCAGGAGGTCATAGATGCTCATCCGACCTCAGATTTTGATGAGAAACGAGGGCAGGGCTGGATCAAGCCGGACAAGTTTACTGAATTCATCTACGACAGCTTGCTGAAAAAATGACCTGAATTGACGGTTTGCGTCCTGTCTGCGATTTAGTATTTGCCCTGCTGCAGGCCGTCGCTGTTGCAAGCGGCTAGTGTTATAGTTAATGATTGTCTTTCGACAAGAGACGAACAAAGCGTCGCCCGATATTGAAGGAGTATTTAATGAAGTCAGATTTCCTGAATCGTGCAAAACTGCTGATGGCTTTTGCCGTGATGCTGTTCTGCAACGCCCTGCACGCCGAAGACGGCCCGCTGGAACCGACCTGGGTCAAGCCGGATGTGCCATGGGCACAATACACCAAATTCCTCATAACGCCGCTCGATGTCAGCGACGTCAGGCTACTGAGGCCACCATGGGCCATGGATGATCCCAAGGACTGGACCATTGAAGATGAAGATCTGCAGTTGCTTCAGAATATTTACAGGGACGTTATGAAAAATGCCCTGGAAGGTGATGGAGGCTACCCCGTGGTGCATGTTGCGGGAGACGATGTATTGCAGGTCGAAGTCGAACTTCTCAGCATCATGCCCTACATCAGGCCCGGCAAACGGGAGACAAGCCAGGGGCAGGAGTACGTGACCCTTGGCTCGGGTGAAGTCAATGCCAAATCGGAATTTCGTGATTCTCAGACACGCGAATTGCTGTTGTTGCTGGAGGGTGAAAAGACGGTTGGCCAGGAGTACAAGGAACATACAGACGCCAATATCGTCGCCAACCTGGAATACATGTTTGGTAACTTTGCCGCCCGCCTGCGCAAAGCCATGGACCAGGTTCACGGCAAGTAATAAAAAAGCAGGCGATGTCCATCGTGCGAAAATCGGCCGTCATGTTCTCATGGCGGCCACTTCGTATAGGAAGCTGAATTCGCCGACATCCGGCTGCGGCCTGATTTCAGTCAAACCAGCGCCTCCGGATTTCCGGATAATTGCCTTTTCTGAAAAATGACATCACTCAGAACATGACAATCGTACACCCATGCGATATCTCGGTTGCGGTGACCGGGTCCGGCGGCGCCGGCGCCATAACGGCTGGCGAGCTTTTGCTGCGTCTGGCCGGCAACAATGGCTGTTTTGGCATGATGAGACGTTCATTCGGCCCCCAGATCCGCGGGGGTGAAGCCGCCGCACTGGTACGGATCAGCCACCGGCCGGTTGAATGCATGAACGACAGCTTCGATCTGTTACTGGCGCTCGACTGGCGTAATGCAGAGCGCTTCGCAGGCGAGATCCAGCTACGGCCGGACAGCCTGATCATTGCCGACCCGGCCGCAGGTGAGATTCCTGCAGCCATCATCGATCTGGGTGTGGATATCATAGAAGTGCCCATGAAAGCCCTGGCCAAAGAAGCTCCCGGCGGGCGCCCCAATATGGTCGCCCTGGGCCTGCTGGTTCACTGGTTCGGGTTTTGCGACGACCTGGCCAGCCAGCTGATCGAAGAGGTATTTTCGCTCAAGGGAGAGTCCATCGTCAGCGGATCGCGAGCGGCATTTCTCAAAGGCTTTACTGAACCCCTGATTGTCGAAGCCAGGGAGGCCAGGCAGCTACCAGAGCCGGGTGAACCCAAACACGAAGGCGATCGCTGGCAGATGAGCGGTAACGAAGGGTGTGGGCTCGGCGCCCTCAGAGGTGGTATTCGTTTTGCTGCGGCCTACCCGATCACGCCGGCCAGTGATCTGCTCGAATGGCTGGCGCCGAGTCTGGAAAAACTCGGTGGCAGCCTGCTGCAGGCAGAGGATGAACTGGCCTCCATCAATATGGTGATCGGAGCGTCTTTTGGCGGCGTACCCGCCATGACGGCGACTTCGGGTCCGGGCCTGTCACTGATGCTCGAAGGGATCGGCCTGGCGGTGGCGGCAGAAATTCCATCAGTGGTTGTGGATGTGATGCGCGGCGGGCCATCCACGGGCGTTCCGACCAAGTCGGAACAGGCGGATCTAAACGTGGCCGTGTACGGCCTTCACGGTGATGCGCCGCATCTGGTGCTGGGTGCACTGGATCACGCCGATTGCATTTTGACGACAGAATGGTCGGTCAGGCTGGCCGAAGCGCTGCAAACGGCCGCCATTGTCCTGACCGATCAGAACCTCGCTCAATCCCGGGTGATTTTTCCGAAACCGGAATACGAGTTACCTGCCATTCCCAAACGGCTTACCGCGGAGCAGAGCAATCATTATCAGCGCTACCGGCTGACAGACAGCGGAATCTCGCCGATGGCGATTCCGGGCACAGCCTCCACGATGTACGTTGCGGATGGCCTTGAGCATTGCGAAAACGCCAAGCCGTCGAGTGCTGCATCGGATCACGAGGCGCAACTCGAAAAGCGCTGGCGCAAGATCCGCGACTTTGATTATGGAAATTACTGGGCTGATATAAGCGGTCAGGGTCAGACCGCGATCATTACCTGGGGTTCGAGTACCGCCGCGGTGCGCGAAGCGGCTGATCGGTTGCGGCACAATGGCCAGAAGGTGAAAGTGATCGCATTGCGTTTGTTGCTGCCAGCAAGTCCGGAAAAACTGGCAGTGGAACTGCACGGTATCAAACGTGTATTAATTGTGGAACAAAGCCATTCACGGCAGTTTCATCATTACCTGCGGGCTTATTACGATATTGATGCGGAAACCAGGACCCATGCCCGCCCCGGTCCGCTGCCGATTTTCCCCGGGGAAGTCGTGGATCAGATCAAAAACTGGAGCGCAACATGAGTCAGGCGAGCACTCCCATCCAGATCAAGCCCAAAGATTACAAATCCGATATCAAGCCGATATGGTGCCCTGGCTGCGGTGATTTCGCGGTACTCAACGCCATTACCAAGGCGTTGGCTTTCCTCGAGCTGCCGCACGAAGACGTGGCCCTGATTTCCGGCATTGGTTGTTCCTCACGGATTGCCGCGTATACGAGTGTGTATGGTTTTCATGGCCTGCACGGCCGGGCGCTGCCGCTGGCGGCTGGCCTGAAAGCGGCACGCAAAGATCTGACCGTGCTGGTTGCGGGTGGTGACGGTGATGGGCTCTCCATTGGTGGTAACCACTTCATACACGCCTGCCGGCGCAATATGGACATGACCTATATCATCATGGACAACGAGGTTTACGGCATGACCAAGGGCCAGGCCTCGCCGACTACCGCGCCGGACTGGGGCGACAGCAAACTGACCCCTGGCGGGTCCGGTATCCGGCCGTTCCAGCCCGCCGGGCTGGCGTTGACTGCCGGCGCTTCTTTTATCGCGCGCGGTTTCACCGGTGACCCGAACGGACTGGCGCGAATGCTGGTGAAAGCCATTGAACACAAAGGATTTTCCTTCGTCCAGGCACTGAGTCCCTGTCCCACTTTTCGCCCGGAGCAGATGGACTGGAAGCACCATGTCCGGGCCTTTGAAGAGGAGGCGACCGCTGATCCCATCATTGCCGCGCAGCGAATCCAGGCCGATGATGGCATGAGTACAGGCATCCTCTTCCGGAGGAATCTGCCTTTCTTCCAGCCGGGCGCTTCGGCGGTGGAAACGGATACGGCCGGCTTTGAGAGCGAGTTTGAGTTATGAGTATTACGAAGAAAATTGTCAATCTCGATACCTTTCTCGCTTATTCCATTGCTCTGGAAGAAGAGGCTGCCGACCGTCACGACGAACTGGCTGATATGCTGGATGTTCATAACAACCCCGGTGTGGCAACCACCTTTCGAAAGCTGGCCCATTACAGCCGATTGCACGCGCAAGAAATAAGGGATCACGCCAAAGGGCGCAGTTTGCCGGTAATAGCGCCCTGGGATTTTGGCTGGGAAAACATGGAGGGCCCCGAGACCGCGGACATTGGGGAGGTGAACTACCTGATGAATACCGCCCATGCCCTGCGAATCGCCATGGGTAACGAACAGCGGGCGCATGATTTCTATTTTCAGATCAGCCAGGAAAGCGCTGACCCGGAAATTAAGGCCATGGCCGGTGAATTTGCCGAGGAAGAAAAAGAACACCTGGAATTGCTGAAAATGTGGATGGACAAAACAGACGAGTCTGCCGATGAGCAATTGTTCGACCCGGACCCGCCCCATATGCCGGAGTAATTTGTAGGAGGCCGCCATGCGGGCGAACAGAAGGGAACCGG
>Ga0055584_100003096_pt1 | contig 16437 bp, 14 predicted proteins | sample OSDHelmetaG_FD_58716 | JGI IMG/M metagenome (GOLD analysis project Ga0055584, IMG submission 58716) | Pelagic marine sediment microbial communities from the LTER site Helgoland, North Sea, for post-phytoplankton bloom and carbon turnover... | ecosystem: Environmental > Aquatic > Marine >... | reverse complement strand
TTCTGTTTGACGTAGAGTTCGTAGTGGATTTCCATCAGGCAGCGAGTCGCTCTATCCCGGCGGTCCGGCAGTGTCCCCGGCTCGGTTGACGATGGTAAGCATCAAAGTTTCGTTGCTCAAGAATCCAGGAACTGACGGAGAATTTGTCCAATTTCCGCAGTATGCGCATCAAGCATCCCGTGTGAATAGGGCAGATCGTGAATCTGCCCGTTGCTCAGGAGCGGCCGTGCCCGCGGGGTCTGTCCTGCAAGGTCATCGTCCGGATTGAGGAGCAGAATCGGCTGGCTGACGCCCGGCAGGTTCTCCGCCATTGGATAGTTGAAGGCTGCGCGATGACCCCACCAGGCCACCGGGCCTCCGCGTAGCGATTCGCAGAAGTTTCGGGCAACCACGGTTTCCTCAACCTCCTCGCCGTAAAAGGCCCATAAACCTGCAAATTTCTGGATCAGGTGTGACCCATCCTCCTCGACGACCAACGGTTTATTGCGGGCGTGGCGGATTTCCTGCTCTTCCGACGTATAAAGCGGTGCCGACACCATGACCACGTTTTGCACTAGATCGGGTCGCTGACGGGCGATCTCCATCGCCGTCTGAGAGCCCGTGTGATAGCCCATGACATCAACGCGTTTGAATCCCAGATCGTCGATGAGGCCGGCCATACAGGATGCAAAATCTTCAATCGACAACGGTGACGAGGGCGGATCGGACTCGCCGAAGCCGGGAGTATCCGGGGCCAAGGAAACTCTGTCGCGCGCCATCTCGATCTGTAGCGCTTCGTAAATTCGCCCTGAATTTGGGCTCATGTGGAACATAACCAGCGGAGTCTTCGATGCGTCGGGTGCGCCGGCCTGTCGAACATGGAGCAAACCGTGTGGCCCGGTGTGAAAGAACTTTCGAATCGGGTCGGGCTTTACAGCCGGTGCCGGCGGTACTGGTTTCCGCGCAGTCGACTCGCCAGGTAACGGCACCCCGGGTTCATCAAAGAACGCCCGAAGGCGCTCAGCCACTGCCACCGCATGAACATCGATCGATCCATGCGAGTAGTCGGGGAGGTCTTCTATACGCCCGTTCGCGATATACTCCTGGGCACGCGCGGTTGGTTCCGTGAGGTCATCCCCAAAATTGAACACCAAGACCGGCTGCGTCACCTTCGGCAGGTTCTCCGCGTGATGATAGTTGAACGCGGCGCGGTGTCCCCAAGGTGCTTGGGGGCCACCCTTCAATGATTCAGCGAGACTTCGGTGCGAAACGATCCAAGGAACATCTGGTTTCCGAAAGGTCTTTGAGAAATTCCACCGCCATTCGAGGTGCGAGCCGTCACGTTCGATCTTCTCAGGTGCGTAGTCGTGTTTCTGCTTGGCCAGTTCTTCATCGGAGTAGATTGGCGCAGAAAACAAAACGACGCGCCGAACCAAGTTGGGCCGCTGTAATGCGAGTTCAACAGATGTCTTCGATCCCGTGTGATAGCCCACGACATCGACCTCGCTAACGCCCAGTCCATCGAGAAACTCACCCATCGTCGCGGCATAGTCTGCGATTTCGGGCGGCGTCGGTGGTGCTACTGAATCACCAAACCCTGGAGTGTCTGGAGCTAACGCGAGGCGATCCTGCCCGAGTTCAGCAAGTAGAGCTTCCCACATCCGGCCCGAGCTCGGGCTCGAGTGGATAAACAGCACAGGTGGTTGATCAGTCGAGGCCGGGGCTGCCCAACGGTAGTGTAATTGCCCGTACCGCCCATCTATGTATTCTCGGTTGACGTTGTTCGGGCGTCGCCAAAATGAAAGATCGTCGCGGGCGGCAGGATTGCTCAATTGGTCTTCTTCGATTTGTGAAACCCAACGTCATCGGCGCCTAGGCCAAGCTCGTGCTTGCCGAAGGGTGTGATGTTGCGATCCCAATTCACCGCAATCTGTGTGCCCATCGCCGTGATATCCCGGTAATGCCGTTGGACCGGGTTATCATCGTAGAGCCCCATAGCACCCATTTGTCGAACCAGGCGGGTAACCGCTGTTATCAGGAGCTTAGCCACGAACGCTCGATCGCGGTTCATCTCGACAAGTTCTTCAGCGGTGAGACCTGCACCAGCAACGCCACGTTCATGAAGAATTTGGTTATTGCTTTCGTACATTAAACGTGCGGCCTTGATCTCCGCCGCCGATTCGGAAAGGCGCTGCTGCACCTGGGCTAACCCAGCAACTTTGCCACCAAAAAGCGCCCCCTCTCTCACCGCGGTGATTTCTCGATAGTCCGCATAAGCGCCCTCTGCCGCACCCATCATCGGCCCCAACAGACTGGAGCCGAAATAGGGACCAAACTCGAGGCGATAAAGGTAATGCTCGGGGTTCACCTCGACGCCGGGCGGGTTGGGCGCAAACGTCGCACGGGAATCCATCACCCGGTAGTCCGGGACAAAAACCTCGTCGCAGTGCACGTCTTTGCTGCCGCTCGCTTTGACGCCAGAAACAAACCAGGTGTCCTCAATGGTGTAATCACTCTTGGGCATCAGGACACGCATAAAGCCTGGTGCATCATGCAGTCCGCGCTCCTTGGCCTCCAACGGCGCCGGGACCATGCACCAGTCCGCGTGATCAACGCCCGACGCAAAACGCCAGGTGCCATTGACGACGTAACCGCCATCTACCTTACGAGCGGTCCCTTCTTTCCGCGCAGAGGCGGTTGCAATAATCTGATCCTGGTTCGGCCCCCACACGTCGTCCTGACATTGTTTGGACATACGCGCCAGGATCGCGGCATGGGCGCCCACGACTGATACAACCCACGCTGTCGACGAGCAGGCGCGGGCTATGACTCGCGCGGCCTCGGCGTGCGCCGCCCAATCCATCTCGTAGCCGCCATACCGCTTGGGTTGCAGAATTCGCATCATGCCGGTATCGAATAGATCCTTGACCGTCGCGTCAGGAAGGCGCCGGAGCTGCTCCGCCTCTTGGGCACGTTCGCGTAACGCCGGCAACATCCCTTCGGCGCGGCGCAAGACCTCTTCCAATGTCGGAACTGATGTATCGCTTTGTTCAACCACTGCCATGTCAATTCTCTCTTAGGAAACGGCGCGACCTAACTCTTGATCGACCTGGGCGTCACCCGTGGGTAGACCTAAAGCCCACTTGCCATACGACAACATATTCCGATCCCAGTTGACGCCAATTTGAGTGGCCATTGCCATCACGTCGCGATGATGTCGCTGGACTGGGTTCCCCTCAAAAATGCCCATAGCACCCATCATCCCAACCAATCTTTCGGTCGATTGTACGCACAGCCGCGCCACAAAAGCCCGGTCACGGTTAATTTCCAACCGCTTGGTCGCAGGGATTGTCGTGCCGTTCCTACCCGCATCGCGAAGATAAGCGATCTGTTGCGTCATGATGACTTCGGCAGCATGTAATTCTGCGGCACTTTCTGCCACGCGCAACTGGACGGGCGCATTTTCGGCAACTGCCTCACCCGTCATGGTCCCAGTACGCTTCGATGTGATCGCGCAATAGTCTTGGTAGGCGCCCTCAGCCGCCCCAAACAACGGACCCAACAAACTGGTCCCAACAAAGGGTAGGAACGGCACGCTGTAGATATAGCTTTCATTCACCTTGCTGCCGGGCGGATTTGCTGCGATCCACTCACCGGCAGGTAACGTTCGGTGAACAGGCACGAAGACATCCTCTAAGACCAAATCTTTGGTGCCGGTGCCGCGCATCCCAGCGACGTGCCAAGTGTCAGCGATCGTCCAATCCGATCGGGGGACAACGATTTGCGTCGGGACAGCCTCGCCATCGACATGAACGCCAAACATCGCCCAATCAGCATGGTCGCAGCCCGAAGAAAAACCCCATTGACCGGAAACGCGTAGACCATCCTTTTCGCGCGTGGCGCCCCCGTGACGATTGACCGACGCTGTCGTGATCAATTGGTCTTGATTAGGACCCCACACTTCGTCCTGCACATCGCCAGGCATCCGGCCGAGAAAGCAGGCATGCGCACCAACCACTGATACGATCCACGCCGTCGACGGGCAGTGCTTCGCAACCTCGCGCCCGATCGCAAACTGCGCACCCCATTCGAGCTCAAACCCACCATGCCGCTTGGGCTGGAAGAATCGCACCAACTGGTTGTCGAACACAGCTTGCATGTTGCTTTTTAGGACGGCGCGATTGGCCTCGGTTTCGGCCGCTGACGAGCGGAACTGTGGACCTAACGCGCGTGCACGCGCGACAAGTTCCGCTTCCATTTCAAAGGGGTCTTGGGTGTCCATTTCTTGAACAGCCATTGGCCCGCCTCCCGTTATCGTTGTCGTCTTTTTCGCATGCGCGCCGAACAGATCATATGCCGCGCCTGCGCTGGTTCGTCAGGCGGTCATTTTGGCTCAGAAGACGCGCTCGGCAAAGGCCATGATCGCTGCGGCCATTTCGACGGGACTGTCTTCTTGGACGAAGTGTTTTCCCGGCAAGGCCACCTCCTGCTGGTTCGGCCAACGCCGACACTCTTCGCGCTGACGCTTGGTCAAGCCTGTGCCATTGCTGACAACGAGAAGCAGCTTCGGAATACCAGACCCCGCCATGAACGAGGCATCCGACTTGGTTGCTTCGACGACGTCGGCGGGTTCACCGCTGATCGGCAGCTCCCGCGGAAACATTAGCGTTGGAAGCCGACCCGATCCGGCTGCAGCAAAAGGCGCCCTATACCGCGCCATCTCTTCAGGCGTCAGATCGCGCTGGACACTGTTTGGAATAGCTTCAACAAAAGTGTTCTCCTCGAGCACGAGACGTTCCCCCTCCGTACTGCGAAATGACTGAAAGTAGGCCCGACGTGATTCCGGGAAATCTGACCATTCACGCTCGCCAACGACAGGTTCACAATAGGCAATGCCCGCTACCGCTGGCGGTTGCCGCCGGGCACGGTGAAACGCGAAGGTCGCTCCCCAACCGTGACCAACAAGGAGGTGCGGGCCAAGGTCGAGCGCGTCAAACCACGAATCGAGATAACGCACATGGTCGGTGAAACGATATTGGCATCCATCTGGACGGCCGGATTCACCCATACCGATAAGGTCGGGGGCCAAGCATCGGTACCTTGTGCAAAGCGGCGTAATGATATTTCGCCACAAATACGACGACGTTGGATTGCCATGCAAAAAAACAATTGGCGGGCCAACTCCCTCATCGACAAACGCAACATGAGAGTCATCTGCCTGTAGCTGACGACGCCGATGCGTGTCTGTTGAGGGGACTAGGTCGATACCGAATTCCTTTGGTTCATCGTCCTCGGCACTCCAAAAGCACCCTGCGCTTCGAGCGCGGAGATGCGGTTTGCATCATAACCGAGCCGTTCGGCAAGAACCCCATTTTGGTCGGCTCCCAGCATAGGCGCAGGCACGAACTGGGTTTCGTCGCCATCGAATTTGACCGGATTGCCGGCCATCGCGACCGTCGCACCCGCAACCTCCGTCATGGCCACCATTTCCCGCGCAACAGCTTGTGGTGCAGCGATTGCTTCCCCCACGGTCTGGATGGGGGCAGCAGGAACATCGGCGTCCTCAAACACAGCCAACCACTCTGTTCTGGTCTTCATCATTAGTGCCGCCGCCACCTCCGCCTCGAGCACATCGCGATGCGCGACGCGCGCGGCATTACTTGAATAGCGCGTGTCCGCCGCCAGATCCCGGCGACCAATGGCAGCGCAGAAGGCGACCCAATATTTCTCGACACCCACGGCCGCAACAACAATAGGTTCGTCGGCCGTCGCAAACGACTGATAGGGGAAGAAATTGGGATGCCCGGCACCATGAAACGGGGACACCTCCCCGCTCGCGACATAGTTGGTGATTTCGTCACCAAGGAGAGCAATTTGCGCGTCGAACATCGAGACATCGACTCGGCGGCCTTTGCCGGTTCTGTGACGCTCCGCGATCGCGGCAAGGAGCCCAAGCGCCCCGAACATCCCGCCGGCCGTGTCACCAAGGTGGAAGGGAATGTGTGCCGGCCCTGTCGCCGCGTGCCCCGCAAGACTCATCCCACCACCGAGAGCCTGGACGGTAAGGTCGTAGCCAGCACGTTTCGCCCAAGGACCGGTCTGTCCGAAAGCGCTCACCGAGCAGGAAATGATCGCAGGATTGATTCTTGAAAGGCGGTCGTGATCGAGCTTGAGGCGTTCCAAGACACCAGGCCGGAAATTGTCGAAGACCACATCAGCCGTGCCGACCAAGTCTTCAAACACCGCCAGTCCATGCTCGTTCTTGAGGTCGAGCACGATGCTCTTCTTGTTGCGGTTATAGCTATGAAATTGGGCGTTCTCGCCGCGCACCTGCGGCCCGATTCGGTTGCTCCTCACGGGGTCACCGCTGGGCGGCTCCACCTTGATCACCTCCGCGCCTAGATCCGCCAGCAACATCGTGCCAAACGGACCGGCGATAAACATCGACAGATCAAGAACCGTGATGCCGTTGAGAGGTCCCGTCACGACCAGCCCCAAATGCGGGCGGCATTGCCCCATAAGAATGCGTGCCGCGATTCTTCACGCAGGTCCATTGACGCAACGTCCGCTACCGGCTTGGCATAGTCCATAAATGGGTAGCCGGTTCCGAACAGAACTTTTTCGCGCCCGTAAGAGTTCAAGAAATGCTTGAGAGCAGGCGGTAGGTACTTGGGGCGGTGTCCCGACGTATCGATAAACACGCGTTCATGTTTCCACGCCATTCCGATTAGTTCATCTGTCCACGGGAAACCTGCGTGACCCGCGATGATCGTGAGGTCTCGAAAATAGAGCGCAACGTCATCGAGGTAGAGCGGCCGACCAACATCCGAACGCTCCATAACGGCCGTATGTCCCGTGAGTACGAGGACGGGGACACCCAAATCTACACAGGTGGCGTAGAACGGATAGTAGATCGCGTCGTTCGGTGAGGCGCCATATAGAAACGGCAGAACCTTGTAGGCGCGCAGACCATCCTCTTGGATTGCCCGTCGCAACTCTCGAACGCCCTCCATACCGCGTCGTGGATCGACGCTTGCACACCCGACAAGGCGCTCCGGCGCAGCGGCGACGGCTTCGGCGATTTTTCGATTGTCGGTCGGCGTTCCAGGAAAATCTGTCGCCGAAAGAACAACCCGGTCAACGCCAGCAGCATCTGCTTCTCGCAACACCATCTCCGGCGTGACAGCCGCCCGTTCGGGCATTGCCAATCGGTCGTAAAGCGCTTTCATCTGCGGGTAGGCCACAAAGAAAGCCGCATCCCAATAATTTGCCCAAACGTCAGCAACGCGTGTTTTTGATTCAGTCATGTCCGGACATGGTCAGGGTCTCGCCTAATCTGTCAAGGCCTGCCACCGCTCGTATGAAAGTGTGACAGCGACTACACCGGGTACGCAAAAATCTTGGTCGCCGCTACCGCCCTCCCTACCTATTTCGGGCTAGCACAGACCTTGCGGCGATTAAGGTTTTGAAGCCGCACTTGTGAGTTCTTTGGCCCGCGTGGGCCAAACTGGAACAAAATACGGCACGAAAGACCTGCTCGTTTCATAAGTGGACAGAAGGTCGGACTGAGTTTGGAAGGTGAAATCAGTGCTTCTACGCGCCATCGCAGTTGTTCCCCTACTTTTCTTTTGGTTAAGCGCCGCACATGCTGCGGACCCACTTGTAGACGGACGTTGGGCGGTCCAGAACGTCTCCGCGCCCAACGTCGTTTTCGTCGACGTTCAATCCACACGGAACTATCAACGTCGCCATATTCCAGGCGCGATCCACACTGATTATCCTGATGACGGTTGGCGGCTGTTCAGCCAGGAGCTTGGCGTCGTTCTCCCCTCAACCACCGAGTTCGCCAGATTGGCGGGCGGTCTTGGCATCGCGAACGACGACCATGTGGTTCTCGTTGCGACCGGTGGATCGCAGAGAGATATGTCAGTGGCGACCGATGTTTACTGGACCTTCAAGTATTTTGGTCACAACGAAGTCTCAATTCTCGATGGCGGTTTGAGGGCTTATCGGAGCGCACGGGGCAAGATTGAATCCGGTCCCGGGGTCCAACGGCGAGCCACAGAATACCAGCCCCGACGTCGGTCGCGATTTCTCGCTGACTACGATGCAGTTTTCGGCGCACTCGGCGTCAGTGTGCTCGTCGACCATCAGTCGTACGCCAACTATTTGGGTATCAACAAAGCAAACGTCACCAAGACCTACGGCGCAATTCCAGGTACCAAGCACCTCCCGACAGATTGGTTGATGCAAGACGGTGGTGGACATTTCCGCACCAGAAACCAGCTCCTACGCCTTTTTAGCCACGCTGGTGTTCCCATCGAGGGGAGAGTAATTGCAATCGGTGATTCTTCCCTTGAGGGCTCGCTGGGCTGGTTTGTCATGTCCGAGTTGCTCGGCAATCGGGGCGCCAAACTATACGTCGGCGGCATGGCGCAATGGACCCGTCGCGGTGGCAACCCGATAGTGCGGAGGGTAAACCTGGAAGTGGCGACGCCCGAGAACTAGACAGGAATCGTGGCAGCCTAATTCAGGTCGCCAGCGGTCCCTGGCAGGAATGTAACGATCTCCGGGAATATCGCGATCAGGAGCACAAACGCCGCCATGATCAGAAAGAACGGAATCGATGCGCGGGTGATCTTTCCGATTGAGTCCCCGGTCAATCCTTGGACGACAAAAAGATTGAAGCCTACCGGTGGTGTGATCTGCGACATCTCCACCACGACCACGAGAAATATGCCAAACCAGATTGGATCGAAGCCTGCCGCAACCACGAGGGGAAACGTAATTGGGAGGGTCATCACGATGGCCGAGAGGCCATCGAGAACCATCCCTAGGATCGCATAGAAAACCAAAAGCACGGCGATCAGCCCGAATGGACCGAGTTCCATTGCCGAGATGAAGTCGGCGACTTGGCGCGGCACACCCAGAAACGCCATTGCCTTGGACAAAAACAGAGCCCCCGCGAGAATTAGCCCGATCATGCTGGAGGTCTTAATGGCCCCCATCAGAGCGAGGCGAAGAGTCCTGAAGTTGAGGGAACGCTGGAATGCCGCCACGACCAGAGCGCCGAAGACTCCGACGGTCGCTGCTTCGGACGGCCCGGCTTTGCCCGAGTACATCGAACCCAGTACCAGCGCGATAAGAAAAACAATCGGCGCCAGATCGAGAATACCGCGCCAACGATCACCCCACGTGAATTCCTCGGCGGTGGCGGGGGTCAGGCTTGGATTGAGAGAAGCCCGAACGCCGATATAGACCATGTAACTGACCGCAAGGATCAGGCCGGGAAGAATGCCAGCGATAAAGAGCTGAAGAATCGACGCCTTGGTCAATACGCCGTAAATGATCAAGATAATTGAGGGCGGGATAAGCAACCCGAGGGTACCGGCGCCGGCAAGCGACCCCAAGGCGATTTCGCGATTATACCCGCGCTTGAAAAGTTCGGTCAGCGTAATCCGACCAACCGTCGCGGCCGTGGCCGCCGACGATCCAGAGGCCGCAGCGAACATCGTGCAGCCCATGATGTTTACGTGCATCAAGCGTCCGGGCAAACGAGTGGTCCAAGGCGAGAGACCGCGAAACAACATTTCCGACAAGCGCGTGTGAAAGAGCAACTCACCCATCAGAATGAAAAGCGGAAGCGCAATGAGTTCTGGGCTACTCATGCTTCCCCAGAAGTCCTGCGCCAGAAACTTTGCCACCGGCATGCTGGGCTTGAAAATTTCAAGACCAATGATGCCCACGGCGACGAGCGCGAACCCGACCCAAACCGCTGCGCCTAGAAAGACGATCAGCATCACGATGACTGAGAGTGCCGGTAAGGTCACAGTGCGGTTTCCTCGAGGTTCTTCTTGTCAGCGCTGACTTCGGCTTCTTCTCCGATCACAAGTCGGATCAAGCGCGCCAGCAGCGCCAGCGACAGCAAACAGAGTCCAAAGGTGAACGCCGTTTGTGGCCAGGCCAGCGGGGTTTCGCTCGGGAAGTAAGAGACGCTTCCTAGCGCGTAAGTCCGAGCGGTAAACTGAACAGATGCGATAGAGAGGTAGCTCGAGATACCTAGCGCAAATGTGGTTCCAATTAGATCGACCACACGGCGTGCGCCGGCACCCAGCGGCTGCATTATCAAGTTCACCCGAATATGGGCACCTTGACCCAAGGCCCAAGCACTTCCGCCAAACAAGATGAAGGCGAGCATGTAGGCTGAGTATTCGAAAGCAAACTGCAGTGAATAGTTGAACCACCACCGCGACAAAATCTCGACCATGCCAAGCAACCCCATAAGCGCAAGGGTGATGGCCGCTAGCCACGCTGAGACACGGCATAACGCGTCGATCGATCGCAAAAAAATCTGAATCATGTCAGAGCCGCTAGGCGATCGCCGGAGAGCGCGACCGCCTAGCTTTCTCTATTTGAGGGTCAGGACTTGCCAGACTCTTTCAGGAACTCTTCCAAAATCGGGGCCGAACCGGACACCGAATCAGTGAAAGGCTTCCAGAATTTGCGGCCTTCGGCACGCATTTCGCCAATGACGGTTGCATTCATCGGCTCAACGCTCATCCCCTGATTCTTCAACTCTTGAAGCTTGACCGCATCTTCATCGCGGCTCACTTGCCAGAATTCAGGTTCTAGCCTCTTGGCAACATCCATGATTGCCTTCTGGTTCGCGGAAGAGAGCTTGTTCCACTCATCAAGGTTGACCGTCAACTGATTGAGCGCCCAAAGGTGGTTAGTCCGATAGGTGTGGTTGAGGAACTCCCAGAACTTCTGAGCAACAGCCGTCGAACCAGACGTCATGACCGCATCAATCCCGCCAGCTGCGAGTGCCGGGACAATGTCCGGTGCTGGGATGAGTTGCGGCGACATGCCGAGCGCCGTCATCAATTCAGTCGAGACTTTGTTGTAGGTCCGAATGCGCAAATCCTCAAGATCGCCCATTCCCGCTACGGGATCCTTGGTAAAGATGTTCTGACTCGGCCAAGGCACAGTGTAGAGCATCTTCTGATTGTGCTTCTCGAATGCCTTTTCGTAGAGGCCCCTGATTTTGCCAACGAACATCTCAAGCTCGTCATAGTCGTTGATCAGGTATGGCAACGCTTCAAAACCAAGCATTGGCTCATCGCCGGTCTGCTGGAAGCCAGCCATTTCAGCCATCGGAACAATGCCGTCCTGCACGGACCGCAACGATTCGGCGCCTTTGATACCAAGGGAACCACCGGTATGAACCGTGATTTCCACTTCACCATTGGTGGCCTTTTTTACCTCTTCAGCGAAGCGAACGAGGTTCTCGGTATGAAAGACAGTTGGGCCCCAGGGCACAGAAGCGTCCCATTTGGTTTGGGCGAGCGCCGGTGCGGCGATTAGTGTGGCGACAGCAGCGGCGCCAGTCACGGCGGCGGCGGTCTTGATAAACGTCCGTCTGAGCATAGAAAAATCCTCCCAGTTCTTATGCGGTCCATACTCTAGCCCCTGCCCGCGCCACAGTCCAAACGCCAAGAATACAGCTGGCAGTTGAAAGGCCGCGCGGGTTTGGCCCGGTGTTCGATGGTGCCCCCCCTGGGATCGCCTTACTATGGGGTCATGGCAACAACCGAGGAACTTGAGCACGATCAATTGGAGGACTGCAGTGCGATCGACCTGCGCGCACGTTTTCGAAAAGATCGCTACGCCGGGCCCACAACCGGGCTCGCGCCTGGAAAACTCCAGTGCAATCTTGTCATTCTTCCAGAGGCAAGCGCCGAAAGCTTTATTGCCTACTGCAAGCGCAACCCGACTCCTTGCCCGCTGGTCTATGTCGGCGAGCGCGGAAACCCGATGCTGGACAAGCTTGGTCGCGGTATCGATGTACGCACCGACCTGCCCGCGTACCATATCCATCGCGACGGCCATACTCCGACCCAAGTTTCCGACATAGCCGAATTCTGGCAACGCGATTTCGTTGCGATCTTGCTGGGCTGCTCATTGTCATTCGAGGAAGCGCTCGTGAATGCGGGCATACGGCTTCGTCACCTTGAGCGTGGTGGCGATATCGCCGCCTTTCGCACCAATCGGTTGACAAAACCGGCCGGACCTTTTGGCGGTCCCCTCGTGGTGTCAATGCGCGCTATCGCCACAAAAGACGCGGAGCGGGCGCGCCGCATCACGGCAATGTTCCCACATGCCCACGGCGCGCCGCTGGATGTTGTCGACCCAGGCAGTCTTGGAATCGACGAGATTGAGCGCCCAGATTGGGGCGATCCGCAAGACCTGCAGGCTGATGAGGTACCCATGTTTTGGGCGTGCGGCGTAACCTCTCACAGCGCACTTCTCAATGCCCGTCTACCGATGGCGATTACCCATGCGCCCGGTGCAATGCTGATTACGGACCTGCCGGCAGACCAAGCCCCGGTGGTCTAGGGGTCACAGTGGGTCCGCACCAATGCAGCAATCTCATCGGTGCGGGTTTCCAGCGGCCACAACCCTGTTGGCGAGAGATCGACAACCCGCCCGTTCTTCATCACCTCGGCAGAGCGTGCCGTCGCATCGTAGATGTCATCCTGAACGTTGAAGACCAGGATCGGCTGATCAAGGTCGGCCAGCGCCGTCGCCATGTCATGGGAAAACACAGCTTTCATGGCGTAGGCAGCGTTACCCCGATTGCGCAGGCTGTCAGACAGGTAGCGCTCGATCATCGCATCGGTCACGCCCGGCCCGCGAAACTGCGCCCAGTTCGTCCAGAGATCTTTGAGATGCGTACCGTCGCTACCCTCTGTGGGTTGCAGCGCCGCGCCGGTCCATGCTCGCTGTTTGGCGCGTTCCTCCTCGGTGTAAACCGCCGCACCAACCAAGACGACATGTTTGACTTGGTCGCTATGCTGCCGCGTGAACTCAACCGCAATTCGGGCGCCGGTATGGACCCCCATGACATCGATCTCTCCAAGGTCCATCGCTTCGATCACGGCCCCATGCGCTTCCGCATATCCTGCAATGGACAACGGTTCCGGTGGCGCGTCGGAGTGGCCATAACCAGGCGTATCGGGCGCTACCAAATACCGCTCATTCGCCAATACCCTCATGAGGGCGTCGAAGGTACGTCCGGAGAGCGGGCTCTGATGAAAGCAAACCAAGGGGCGGTGGCTCGAGTTTCGGTCACCCGCTTCGTAAAGATGAACCTGGCCAAACGGCCCGCGGACGTACCGCCGAACAACTGATGTCTCCATTGCGCGCTCTTACAGCTGTATCAATTGCTGCAACGCCCCAGATCCAGGGTTCCGCACAACGGCCGTATCTACCGCACCCAATCCAGGTACTTCCAACATCATGCGCGGCGTGTAGGTTTTGACGTTAAGTGCTGCACAATCCCGCATCGCCGCGCCAAGGTCGGCGACGAGAAAACTCTGCATCAAGTACCCAATGTTAGGCGCGACCGAATCCGGCACGAGATCAGGTACCGGATAGTTCAGTGGCTGTGAGGTCGCAATTTTGCCAAACATGTGATCGCCCTGCATGAACGTTACCTTCGTGCGCCCACCATCAGGCACTTTTTGAAACTTCCGATAGTTGTCGCTGTCCAGCACCTGGTCGATGTGAACACCCATCTTTAGGACACGAACATAGAACTCTTTGGATTTCTGGATGTCGCGCATGCAAGACGCCGTCGTTACGACCGGCGTGAAGCCGGTCTTGGTCTTACCGAAACCTTCGACATAGGCGCGCATTTTCCCGATACGTGTCGCTGGGTCTTTTGTCGCCAGCTCGACCCAATTGATCAATACGCCGTCAGGCCCCTCGAACACCACCTCAATGGGCGTACCGACCTCCGGCGTGAAATCATGCGCAACGGGTTCGGACCAAAACTCGTAGCCAGCCTTTTTGAATTTCTCCGTCTCGCCGAAAATATCGGCTGTATAGAAATTCAAATTGATCAGACCGTAGGCGCGTGCGGGCTTTGCACCTCGAACAATTTTGCGGTCTTTGGCATCGAACTGGACCAACAAAATACGTCCCACGGGATCGGGCCCGTGATGCAGAAACACCGCCTCACCTTTTGAGCCCTCGGGCAGGTGCCAGAACGCTTCGAAGTCCGCACCGGCCCACGTCACGGGCGGCTCAGCCGTCAGCCCGGTGAGATCACGATAGAAATGTAACGAGCGCGCCATGTCCTCGACGCCGATCACCGCAACACTCATTGGTGATCCGCCTGGCCCCACGATATCGGTGGTCATATGTCGACCCTCCTCCTGTCAATCAACCAGCGCTGAGGTCCCCGGCGCGCCAGACCGGTCTGGGCGCGCTCAATCGGCGCATCCCGTCGTCGGACATCAGAATACCTGGTTCGTCCAAGTCCTTTCGGTCCCATAGTTTGCAGGTGACCTGTTTGTGCTTTTGATCCAATGCCTCACAGTAATTGGTGTATTCGCAGACCCGCACGTCCCGTCCATTGCCGCTAAGAACCTTTAGAAACCAATCCGGATCAGCCAAGGACTGGCGCGCAAAGGCGACGACATCGGCGGCCTCTTCGGAAAGGACGCCTTCGGCTTGGTCGAAGCTGTGGACACCGCCTGAAACTACGACCGGCACGTCAAACCCTGCGTCGCGCACCCTGGATCGAATTTCTTTCGCGGCGTCTAAGTTGCGGCCGAAGGGACCTCGTTCATCCGAAATGTACTGCGGCATGCACTCGTAACCGGATGGTCCGGTGTAGGGATAAACCGCCCAGCCGACGGACGGTTGTAACGCGTCGTCGAACTTGCCGCCGCGAGATAGCGAGAGAAAATCCATCCCGGCATCGGCAAAAGCGCAGGCAAACTGCGCCGCGTCATCAACGGGGCTACCGCCAGCGATGCACTCGTCCGCAAGAAAGCGTGCGCCGACCGCGAAATCCTTACCCACGGCATGACGAACGGCACGATAGACTTCGAGCGGCAAGCGAATACGGCCCTCGCGTGGTCCGCCATAGCCGTCGGTGCGGTTGTTTGTCGCCGACAGGAACGAGGCCATGGTGTAGGCGTGCGCGTAATGCAGCTCAACACCGTCAAACCCGGCTTCCTTCGCGCGGCGCGCAGCACTGGCAAACGCCGGCGGCAACGCCGTAGGGAGATCGGCAATTTGTGGAAGGTCGGTATCTGTGACGCGTTCCCGGTAGCCGTATTGCAGCGCCTCCAACTCCCGGGCCGTGAGTGCGGCGGCGAGCGCTTCTTGATCAAGCGTGGCGAGCCGATCCCGAACTTCGGCCTCGGTCGCAGTTGGCATCGCGAGATTTTTTCGATGTTCATCGGTGATCTTGAGAAAACGGCCAAAGAACTTTCCGGGATCGGGGCGACGGCGAATGCCTAAGAAATCGATGATCTGAATGAAGACTTTCGTCTCGCCGTCACTTGCTTCACGAACGGTTCGGACCAGGTCCTTTAGCCCAGGGAGGAACCGATCATCGTTGATGCGCAATAGTGGCCCCGACGGCACGTCTCGCACGCCAGTTGCTTCGACGACCAAAACTCCCGGCTTCCCAGCCGCAAACCGACCATACCAATCGAGGACCTCGGGAGTTACGAAGCCGCCTTCGGTTGCGCGCCACGGCACCATTGCGGGAATCCACGTTCGATGCCGGGCCTCAACCGGCCCATAGCGGACCGGCGAGAAGAGACGAGACGTAGCGGCCTCCGCCGCGGTAGGCCAGCGGGAAACTTCGGCTTTCCATTTGATTCGCTGCTTGGGACGCCACATCAGGCCATTGTGCCACGTTCAGCGGCCAACCGCCCAAACCTCTATTGCGCAGCGCGGCCGCGGCCCACCCAGATCACTAGAACGAGCGCGACGGCGGCCAACACGGCATAGCCGCCGACTAAAGGGAGAATCGTGCCGTCATACGCGCGCCCAATACCTGAACCGATAATGAGCGAAATGAATCCGGTCAATGAGGCAACAACTGCGGACCCGACCCCGGCGATATGTCCGAGTGGTTCCATCGCCATCGCATTGAGATTGCCGAAGAGTACCCCCATACAGAAAAAAGTCGGCAAGCCGTAGAGCATGAACGACCACAGTGGCGGCACACCGTCAAACGACACGGCAATAGCAAAGAACACGACCGCCATGACGATCAGTGCGCTCAACGACCAAACGGTAAGTTTCTGCATTCCCAAACGCATGACCAAACGGGCGTTCGTGATTGATGCCACACCAATCGCAACGGCGAGTATGGCGAAGAACAAGGGAAACAGGTCACCAACACCGTAGGTATCCTGGAAGATCTGTTGCGACGAAATGAGATAGCCGATCATCGCCGAGAAAATCGCACCGGCCGCGAGTGCGGCACCCATCGCCATACGACTACGGAACACTTCGAGCACCGCCCGCCCAATGCGACCTAACGAGAAAGGGCGTCGTTTCTCACGGGGCAGGGTCTCCGGTTGACGAACCGAGAGCCACAAGAACGCGACCACGGCCAGGCCAAGGAATAAGACGAAGATGCCGCGCCAG
>Ga0055584_100003095_pt1 | contig 16440 bp, 15 predicted proteins | sample OSDHelmetaG_FD_58716 | JGI IMG/M metagenome (GOLD analysis project Ga0055584, IMG submission 58716) | Pelagic marine sediment microbial communities from the LTER site Helgoland, North Sea, for post-phytoplankton bloom and carbon turnover... | ecosystem: Environmental > Aquatic > Marine >... | reverse complement strand
CTATCACGGTAGCTCTGTGCGGATCACACAAGATGATCTGAGCTCCCATATCGATCAGCTTATCTACAAAGAACAACCGAGATTCAAACATCTTCTGGTGAATTAGAACAGTTCCGGATGCTTGCGTAGCGGTAACTAGAACAATACTTAATAAATCGGGTGTGAAGCCTGGCCAAATGGCATCAGCAATAGTCAAGATGGAGCCATCTATGTAGGTTTCTATTTCGTATTGATCCTGAGCCGGTATAAAAATATCATCATTACTGAATTCGAGCTGAATTCCAAGTCTCTTAAATACATCGGGTATTATCCCCAGATGTTTTATGCCTGCATCCTTGATCGTGATCTCTGATTGAGTCATTGCAGCAAGACCAATGAAACTACCTATCTCAATCATATCGGGCAGAAGTCGATGTTCACATCCTTTTAGTGATTTTACACCATTGATGATCAGTTTATTTGAACCTACACCATGTATATCGGCACCCATGCTATTAAGCATTCTGCATAACTGTTGTAAATAAGGTTCACAGGCAGCATTATAAATAGTTGTCGTTCCTTCTGCGAGTACAGCAGCCATGACAATGTTGGCAGTTCCAGTTACAGATGCCTCATCAAGAAGCATGTAGGCTCCCTTTAGTTTACTTGCTTCTACAAAATAAAACTCTTTGGCTGAATCAAAATCAAACTTCGCACCCAAATTTTTAAATCCAATGAAATGCGTATCAAGTCTTCGCCGGCCTATTTTATCACCTCCAGGTTTTGGCATACTTGCTTTGCCATACATTGAAAGCAATGGCCCTACGATCATTATAGAACCCCGTAGTGATGAAGCACTTTTGGCAAATTCAGGTGAAGTGAGATAGTCTAGATCTATAGCATCAGCAGTAAAACGAAAAGTACCTTCTGATATCTTTTCAACTTTTACTCCAAGATCGGCAAGTAAATTAATCAGTTTATTAACGTCCCGTATATCAGGAACGTTTGAGATTGTGACCGGCTCCACAGTAAGTAGCACAGCACATAAAACTTGTAATGCTTCGTTTTTCGCTCCTTGAGGAACAATATCACCTCTTAACTTTGTGCCTCCAATTACTTCAAAGCTATTTCCCATACCACTTTGATCAGTTTCTTCTGTGATTTCTACCGCCATTAGATCCTCTTGAACGACCTCTTCTTGATGAACCTTTTCGGCTCGCAGGTTTATGTATTGGTTCAGGTGGTTGAACAAGCTGCACTCCTTCTGGAACCGTTAGCTTACCTTTTGATAACTCATTTAACTGAGCAATTATTACTTCGTCCATTACACTATCTTTATTCCAATTCACATAAAGCACTTTCATAAAATTGGCTACACTCAATGTAAGGTGTTCCTTCTTAGGGCCTTCTTCAAGAGCGACAATTTCATCAATCACTTTTTCGAGTGTCCTGCCATAATGACGATAACGCATTTTTGATGAGGGGTATGAAATAGGTTGCGGCTTCACCCTGAAAGTTTGTTGATCAGGTTTTTCATATGGTGAATCTGCTTCTAATTTGAAATCTGAAATAATGAACAGATGATCCCATAACTTATGTTTGAAATCAGTGATGTCTCTTAAATGAGGATTCAACTGGCCCATTACATCTACTATTGCCTTAGCCATTATATTCCTCTCTTCAGTATCTTCAACAGTTGAGGCGTGTTCAATCAATTTTTGAATATGTCGGCCATATTCAGGAATTACCATTTTATTTCGGCTGGTATTATACTCCATTTGTAATTTCACCTGACCGTCGTTTGAGTTTTGCACAAATATGTTTTTTTGATTCAATTAATTAATAATCCGCAATTTAGCGAACTTTAGCAATAGTTGCTTATTTCCATGTCCAGGAAAAAATACAGTAGCCTTCAGGTCAGGGCTTTCACCCTCCATATTAACAACTTTACCATTGCCGAATTTCTGGTGTTCCACCTCCATTCCAACAGCAATACTAGATGCTTCATCAGCCTGAAACAGCGTGCCAGACTTGCTTTGAACAGAAGAGGCCGTCTTTTTCATCCTACGAAACCCAGGACCAGGTAGAACATTAGAATTTTGAACTGTTGCTGGCTTTTTGGATGAGCCAAATTCGCTCCAATTTGACCTTCTTTCATCTGCAAAGCTCCTTTCCGGCTCAACTATGGCATTTTCAATGAATTGTTCTCCTACCTCCTCAAGGAATCGACTTGGCTCACATCCGGTGAGATTTCCCCAACGGTAACGGCTAGCTGCATAAGAGAATACGAGTTTCTTTTCGGCCCTTGTAATTGCTACATAAAATAAACGACGCTCTTCCTCCAGGTCATTTCTAGATTGAAGAGACATCTGAGAAGGGAATAAATTCTCTTCTAACCCTACAACATAAACATTTTTAAACTCCAATCCTTTTGCTGCATGGATCGTCATTAGCGATACAGCATCTTCATTGGTATCCGCTTTATCGGCATCAGTAAGCAATGCAATATCTTGAAGAAATACATCAAGTGTTCTCAGATCAGGATTCAGGTCCTGATCCATATTTGGTGCAGGTAGAGCTGTCAATCCATTATCGGTAAATTCTTTAATACCATTTAGAAGTTCCTGGATATTTTCATAATGACTTATACCTTCAGGTGTTTTATCACTATATAATTCTTTTAACAAGCCAGTGCTGTTTGCAATGTGACTAGCTAACTCCCATGCATTCTTTGTTTTAAGCATTGCATGAAAACTTTGGATCATACTTACAAAATCACTAATCCTGTTTCGTGTGTTAGCAGCAATACCAGTCTCTTTATAATGAATATTTTCAATGATGTTCCAAACACTTACCTGGTCCCTTTCAGCAGCAACCACGATTTTTTCAAGGGATGTTTTTCCTATCTCTCTTTTGGGATAGTTTATCACTCTTTTCAGGGCTTCCTCGTCATTGGGATTAACCGAAAGTCTTAAATACGCCATCAGGTCCTTAACTTCTTTTCTGGCATAGAATGAGATCCCTCCATATATTCTATAGGGAATCCCTTTTCTTCGTAGTGCTTCTTCCATCGAACGCGACTGAGCATTTGTCCTGTACAGAATTGCAAACTCCTTGTTTAGCATTTGCTTCCTTAAACGCTCTTCAAAGATGGAAGATGCAACCATTACGCCCTCCTCATTATCACTCAATGCTCTTAAAACTGATATTTTTTCTCCATCTTGATTATCAGTCCATACCTTTTTTGGAAGTTGTCCCTGATTATTAGCTATAACCCCATTTGCGGCATTCACAATTATTCCGGTGGACCTATAGTTCTGCTCTAGCTTATAAGTCTTGATATCAGAATAATCATTTTCAAAACTTAAAATGTTTTGAATATTGGCACCTCTGAATGCATAGATACTCTGAGCATCATCACCAACTACGCAAATATTTTCATGTTGAGCTGCAAGTTTTCTGACAACTATGTATTGAGCAAAGTTGGTGTCCTGAAACTCATCAACCAATATATACTTGAACTTGTTCTGGTATTTATACAACACATCGGCATGATCTCGCAGCAGGATCAGCGTATTGAATATGAGATCATCAAAATCCATAGCGTCAGCTTTGAATAACCTCTTTTGATATAACTCATACAATAGGCCCATCTGCGGCTTGCCAGCGGTCTTATCTTCAGCTATCAGCTCTGGATTTTCCTGATACTCCTGCCATGAATAAAGATTATTTTTTGCTGACGAGATCCGGTTAAGAACGAAATTGGCTTTATAAACCTTGTCATCGAGTCCCTGAGCTTTCACAATATCTCTGATCAAACCTTTAGAATCATCAGTGTCATAAATTGTGAAATTATTTGGAAATCCTATTTTGGAGGCTTCTACTCTGAGAATCTTAGCAAAAACCGAATGGAATGTACCCATCCAGAGATTCCGTGATTCTTCTCCTGCCAAATTGCCAATCCTGCCTTTCATCTCCTTGGCAGCTTTATTTGTAAAGGTAAGTGCCAATATGTTAAAGGGATCAACACCTTTGGCCATCATGTGAACGATCCTATGCACAAGTACCCTTGTTTTGCCTGAACCGGCACCGGCAATAATAATAACCGGCCCTTCAGTTTGCTGAACTGCAGCCCTTTGGGCTTCATTAAGATGTTCTAGGTATTTTTCCATTTAAAGTGTATCAAAAGCGAACCTCATAACTGATCAATAAAATTCGAAGTTCTGAGTATACTGCTTCAAATTTAAATATTCCTTCACAACAAATCAGAGAAAAAACTGAATATTTTTGTCAATAATTGACTACCAATGTTGACAACTTTGAGTTTGTGATCATCAATTTTCAATAAATTTGTAAACACAATACTGAATTATGCAAAACTACCTGAATCTTCTTGAACATGTGATGAATAATGGTGCTGAAAAAGGTGACAGGACCGGTACCGGAACACGTAGTGTTTTCGGGTATCAGATGCGTTTTGACCTTAAAGAAGGATTTCCACTGGTTACAACCAAAAAACTTCATATCAGGTCTATCATTCATGAATTATTATGGTTTCTTCAAGGAGATACAAATGTGAAGTACCTCAATGACAATAAGGTCTCAATATGGGATGAATGGGCAGATAAAAATGGTGAATTGGGGCCCGTGTATGGATATCAATGGAGGTCATGGCCATCTCCAGATGGTAAACACATCGATCAGATATCTAATGTGATAGATGCCATAAAGAAAAACCCTGATTCAAGAAGACATATAGTGTGTGCATGGAATGTTGGTATGGTAGATCAGATGGCATTGCCTCCGTGTCATTTGTTGTTTCAGTTTTATGTTGCTGATGGCAAACTTTCACTCCAACTGTATCAAAGAAGTGCTGACCTTTTTCTTGGTGTACCTTTTAACATTGCCTCCTATGCCTTGCTACTTGTGATGGTTGCTCAAGTTTGTGGACTTGAAGCCGGTGAATTTATACATACATTTGGTGACGTCCATATATACAACAATCATTTTGAACAAGTGAATCGCCAGTTATCTAGAGCTCCTAAAGCGCTACCATCTTTAAAAATCAATCCATTGATTAAAGATATTTTTGAGTTCAGATACGAAGATTTTTTTATCTCCGATTATGATCCGCACCCTGGAATAAAAGCCGCTGTGGCAGTTTAATACTCTGAAACATTGAATATCTCAATCATAGTTGCTTTTGATAAGAACAGAGCCATTGGTTTTCACAATGAGTTACCGTGGCATTTACCAGCTGATCTCAAACATTTTAAAAAAATTACTATGGGTCATTCCATTATAATGGGGAGAAAGACCTATGAATCCATTGGAAAACCATTGCCAGGGAGAAAGTCTGTAGTTGTCACAAATAATATAGGATACTGGAAAGAAGGAATCACTGTTGTTCATAGTATAGAACAAGCGATTCATGATTGCAGCGATGAAAAGGAGATCTTTATCATAGGCGGGGCGCAAATTTTTCGTCACTCGTTGGAGTTGGCTGACAGACTGTATCTGACCCGGATAGACCATCAATTTGATGGAGACACATGGTTTCCAGAACTCGATCAAGAAGAGTGGAAAAAAATTGAGGAGATCAGGAATGAACCTGATGAAAAAAACAAATGGCCCTACACCTTCGAAACTTTTGTTCGGGTAAAAAAATGATCAGGCTACTTTTAGTTTATTGATATTAGAATTACTAATCTTCTTAGAGGCATATTCTAAAGTGACTGTCAGTTCTTCAATCAACTCTTCAGATGGCGTATTGAACATTAGATCAAGCATTATGGCTTCACATATGCTGCGCAATCCCCTTGCACCAAGCTTGAGTTCAATGGCTTTATCTACAATAAAATCCAATACTTCTGGCTCAAAACTCAGTTTCACTTCTTCCATTTCAAACAGTACTTCATACTGTTTAATGAGAGCATTCTTAGGTTCAGTCAAGATAGCTTTAAGCGCCTTTCTATCTAACGGTAAAAGGTGTGAAACTACAGGCAATCTTCCTATCAATTCAGGTATTAAACCAAATGATTTCAGATCTACAGGGTTAATGAATTGTAGCATATTCTCCTTGTCGATCTTTTGAGATGACATACCAGCCGAATATCCCATTGCATTTGCCTGCATCCTTCTTGCGATCACCTTTTCAATTCCGTCGAAAGCTCCGCCACAAATGAATAAAATATTCTGAGTGTTCACAGGGATCATCTTTTGTTCAGGATGCTTTCTTCCACCTTGAGGGGGCACATTAACAACAGTATTCTCAAGGATCTTTAAAAGGCCCTGCTGAACACCTTCACCCGAAACATCTCTGGTTATCGAAGGGTTATCCGATTTTCGTGCGATCTTATCTATCTCATCAATATAAACGATTCCTCTTTCAGCAGCTCCTACATCATAATCTGCTGCTTGCAATAATCTTGACAAGATACTTTCAACATCTTCACCTACATAACCGGCCTCAGTGAGTACAGTAGCATCAGCAATGCAGAATGGCACTTTCAGCATTTTTGCAATGGTCCTTGCCAATAAAGTTTTACCAGTACCGGTTTCACCAACTAGAATGATATTTGATTTTTCAATCTCAATATCTTCATCACTCTTTGAGAGGTTGAGAAGGCGCTTGTAATGATTATATACAGCAACTGAAAGAACCTTTTTAGCTTCTTCCTGACCTATTACGTATTCACTGACAAAATCCCGTATCTCGGCAGGCTTCAATAACTCAATATTAGTTGAGATAGAGCTCTTTAATTTTTCAGTTGACTCCTCATTAACAATTTGCTGCGCCTGGGTAATGCACTGGTCACAGATATGTCCAGACATACCAGCAATTAAAACATTGGTGGTGCTTTTATCACGACCACAAAAGGAACATTTTATTTCTTTATTGTTCTTCACGAGGAGTATTAAGTTTTACGACTTACTTTTTATCAAAACTTCATCGATCATACCATATTTTTTTGCCTCATCAGCTGTCATCCAATAATCACGGTCTGAATCCTGATAAACATCATCATATTTTTTCCCTGAATGATCGGCGATGATCTCATAAAGTTCTTTCTTCAACTTCATGATCTCACGAGCTGTGATCTCGATGTCAGAAGCCTGTCCTTCGGCACCTCCCATTGGTTGATGGATCATAACTCTGGCATGCTTTAATGCTGTTCTCTTTCCTTTTTCACCGGCACATAATAATACAGCTGCCATTGATGCTGCCATCCCAGTGCAAATAGTTGCAACATCAGGTTGGATATATTGCATCGTATCATAGATACCCAATCCAGCATACACACTTCCGCCAGGACTGTTAACATAGATCTGAATGTCTCTTTTGGCATCAACTGATTCTAAAAAAAGCAATTGAGCCTGAATTATATTTGCCACATAATCATTGATTGGAACACCCATGAAAATAATCCGGTCCATCATAAGTCGAGAGAAAACATCCATTGTAGCGATGTTCATTTGTCTCTCTTCAATAATTGTTGGCGAAATATAATTCCCGTATACAGAGGAAATATAATTATTGACATGTGAACTACTAATTCCACTGTGTTTTACAGCATATTTAGAAAATTCTTTTCCGAAATCCATATATCTATTTTTCAGGTTTAATTGTAAAGATGTATAATTTTTTAAATATCATAAAGCAGATTATCAATGATGATGCTTGTGGTGCTCCTGAACAGCCTTCACGAAATCATCGTAGCTAACCGTCTTTTTGTTAGTATTTACAACAGATTTTACATGTTTAAACACTTTTTCTTCCGACAAAGTTTCAATAATTCTATCCACTGATTCCCTCTTTTCTAAGTATTTTACTATCAAGTTATCCATGATCTCATTAGTCAGTGACGATCCATATCCCTGAAACTGGGAAAGTATGTATTCTTTGGCTTTTTCCTTTATTTCATCTTCTGAGATCTTCAACTCCTGATCCCTGAAAATCCTATTCTCAACCAGTCGCATTTTCATGCTTCTTGAATAGGAAGGGTACTCTTTTTCTACCTGATCTGGTGGTAATGGTTTTTCTACTGATGTCATTAACCATTTTTTTAAGAACTCATCCGGCAATGAAATTTTTAGATCGTCGAGAAAATAGTGATCTAAATCGTGTTTTAATTTATTATCACTTTCTTTTTCGAACATAACTGCGATCTCAGCCTTGATCTTTTCCTTCATTTCCTCTTCAGAAGAAATTGTTCCCTCTCCATAAATCTTATCGAACAACTCCTGATTTAATTCAGCCTTTTCGATATGGTTTACCGTATCTACAACAAAGTTGAAATCAGATTTCAAGTCTTTGACCTGCTCTCTTGAAACATTCAACATATGTGATAGTTCTCCATCATTATCCTTAAAAGCCTTGGATAGGTTTATTATAATCGTATCACCTTTCTTAGCACCAATAAGTTTTTTCCTTTCTGAAGTATTCTTAACCAAGTCTATTGCAAGCGCAGATTTTGAATTGATACCACTCTCTTTTACCTCTCCTTTTTCATCAAGTTCTGAAAAATCGCCATACAGAATGCAAGTCTCATCAGCTTCTTCAGGGTTTGAAAATTTGCCATATTTTCTTCTTACATCATCCATGTAAGTATTCACCCTTTCATCATCAACTTCTATCTCAAGGTATTCAAAGGTTTTCTTTGGCGGAAGTTCAAGCTTGAATTCAGGTGCCAAACCGATCTCGAATGCAAATTCAAAATCAGATGGATTATCCCAGCTGTTGATATCATTCTCACTATTTGTTGGGATTGGACTACCAAGTATATCAATTTTTTGTTCTGTGATGTAATCCTGCAAAGAACCGGAAACTATTTTATTTAATTCTTCAACAAGGATTGAACGACCAAATTTCTTTTTTATTAATCCTGTAGGAACATTTCCGGGACGAAATCCTGGTATGTTAACTGACTTCCGATATTTCTTAAGTTCTGTTTCATACTGTTGAGTGTAGTCATCAGGTTTTAACTGTACTTTGATCATTTCATTCAGAGTACCTATTTCTTCTCGGGTAATGTTCATTTGTAAAAGTTATGAAGTTTTAAGTGATTATAATTTAATGAAAAACCGTTATTAGAATCTTCTATGCAAAAATTCAGCCCAAGAGCTGAACTGAAGACCATGTCAGGGCAACCTTTGTTTTTCATAATAAATAAGTGCGGATGAAGGGACTCGAACCCCCACGCCTCACGGCACCAGATCCTAAGTCTGGCGCGGCTACCAATTACGCCACATCCGCATTTTACCTTTTGGGCAGGCAAAATTAATCATTTCATTACTGTCATCATAATTGAATTAAAATTGCAATTCATTGATTTTGAATAGCAAAAGCTAAGCCTGATGGAAAAGGCCTTAAATAATAGCTAAATTTGCGAAATGATAACAATTGACCCAAAATCAGTAAAAACCGGCAAATTTCATGGTCATATGCTCAGCGCAATAGCCCCACGTCCAATTGCATTTGCAAGCACCATCGATAAAAACGGTAAGCAGAACCTAAGTCCCTACAGTTTTTTTAATGCGTTTGGAAGCAATCCGCCAACTTTGATTTTTTCTCCGGCAAGGAGGGTAAGAGACAATACCATCAAGCACACTTTGGAAAACGTTTATGAAGTACCTGAGGTGGTGATCAACGTGGTCACCTATGATATGGTACAACAAACTTCACTATCCAGTTGTGAGTACCCGAAAGATGTAAGTGAATTCACTAAAGCCGGATTTACACCTTTGGAATCAAATCTCATCAAACCAATGCGTGTATCTGAGTCACCGGTTCAATTTGAATGCCGTGTAAAAGATGTTATCGAAACCGGCATGGATGGCGGAGCGGGGAACCTTATTATCTGCGAAGTTCTTTTGATGCATATTAATGAAAAAGTATTGAATGAAGAGGGTCGGATAGATCCACATTTGATTGACCTTGTGGGAAGATGTGGTGGAAACTGGTACACCAGGGCTTCCGGTGCTGCATTGTTCCAAGTGGAAAAACCCAGTATGAATCTGGGTATTGGTATTGATGCATTACCTGCACATATACGAAACAGTGATATTTTATCGGGAAATGATCTCGGACAACTGGGAAACCTTGAATCACTCCCTGACGACTCTACACTACGTTCATATCATTCCAGGGAAGAAGTTAAAAAGCTAACAGATACGTTAAAAGAAAATGTTGACGATTCAGGGTACTACCTGGCAGCCAAGGAGCTCATCAAAGCAGGCAGAGCTGATGAAGCATTGATGTTATTGCAGATATTAAGCTAAGAAAATGCGCCGTCACTTTCTTTTGTGTCAAATGCATCTCTTAATCCATTCCCAATAAAAGTAAATGCCAATACTAAAAGCATGATTGCTACGCCAGGTAATATGGCAAGATATGCAGCATCTACAACGATGTAGCCATAATTTTCCTTGATCATCATTCCCCAGCTGGGAGTAGGTGGTTGTGCACCCATCCCTAAAAAGCTAAGACCAGCTTCTAATAGTATAGCAGAAGCAAAATTTGATGCAGCAATTACAAATACAGGTCCCATTATGTTTGGCAATATATGCTTTACTATTACTCTGAAATTCTTATAACCAAGTGCACGTCCTGCTTCTATATATTCCATTTCCCTAATACTGAAAATCTGACCCCTTACGACCCTTGCAACTTCAACCCACATGGTCAATCCTACAGCTATGAATACTTGACTAAAACCCTTTCCAAGCGCCATAGTTATTGCGATGACTAATAATAAAGTAGGTATAGACCAGATCACATTGATCATCCACATAATAATCTGATCTACCCAGCCTCTGAAAAATCCTGCAAGTGACCCTAGTAAGATCCCAATAATTAATGATATTGCAACAGCAATGAAACCCACTGATAAAGATACTCTGGTACCTGCAAGTAATCTACTTAACATATCCCTCCCGAATTTGTCGGTACCTAAGAAATATTTTCTATGAACAATTTGCTCATGCTCTATTTCATTTCGAATATCAGTAAACGACAACGATCGTTGAAGCCCATTATCAGACACCCATTGTACGGTTCTGTTAGCATGATCAATTTTTCGAGATGAAATGTTTCCTGGAAAAACATCTGTTAGGTGCATAACCTCAGTAACCTCTTCATCTATAAATTCATCCGTGTATCTATTGAAAAATAAAGAGTCTTTTTTGAACCATATTGTATCAATAGGGATAACGGAATAAGGAGATGACTTCCCGTTGAACACTTCAGAGATAAAGTTTGTTGATCTGATGAAAGGCCTTGGGATCAAAAGCTGTTTTACAGAAAATCCCGGTCTCATAGTACTTAATGAAAGGTTCATTTGATTTGCATTGGGAGAACTATCAGGCATAATCAAATAGCAAAAAACTGAAATAAGAAACGCTCCAGTGATCACAATCACTCCTGCCATTGCTGCAAGATTCTTCCTAAAGCGCATCCAAGTGACGGTCATTGGATCAGAAGCCTTTAGTTCAGCACTCACTTAAATAACCTTCCTTTCCATGTGTAATTTTTCTTAAAAATAATTGAAATCCCTATAAAGGTGCTAATTAGGGGATATAAAATTGTAACAGGTAAAATGTATACCAATAAATTGTATTGTTTGAATTTAAACAATGCGATAATACCAAAAACTGCATCCATCCCAAATTTGGCAACGAATATCCAGAACAAATAATTGGCAGGTATCCATTGGGCAACAAAGAGTATACCTGATAGAAAAACAATGATATTCGAACTAAGTAAAAGGCCTCCGATCAATTTTACATGCCACTCTTCATATGTCTTAACTTTCGACCCATGACGTAATCGTTGATCGATATATGAATTAAAACCTGTTTCCGCAGAAGTGGTTACTTTTGACTGTAAGCTACTCAAGTACTTTATCGATCCGGGATAGCTCCTGTTCATTGATAGCATTAAAAATACATCATCACCACCAGGAAGAGCTATGCCATATGAATATCCACCTATTTCATCGAAAGTGGTTTTTCTGAAAGATAAATTAGCACCATTGCACATTAAAGGATAACCCATATGTAAAGCTCCAATCGAAATTGCAGTTAACACAGATTGTTCTATACTTTGAAAATAATCGAGAAATTTTTTTGTTGGAGCAATAATCACAGGTCCGCAAACCATATTTACTTCAGAATCGTAATATTGTTCTATATGTTTATGGATCCAACCTGATTCAAAAGTGCAGTCCGCATCCGACGTAATAATTACATCTCCCTGTGCGATCTTTATTGCTCTATTCAAGGCATTTTTTTTCCCTTCACTTTCTTGTTCTTCGGCTTCAGATACTATGAATCGGAAATTTTTATCAGCGAATTTACCTATCCAGTCTCCACACTTCTTAATAGTATCATCTTCGCTGTGATCATCTGCCACAATAAACTCCACCCTAGCCGGATCGCAGTCCAATTTTAGAAGGGAAGCTAAACAAATGTCAATATTACTGGATTCATTACGTGCAGGAATAATAACTGTGACCGTTAATTCATTCTGATAGTCTCCAGTAACGATATGCTTAGTAGTTAATACATTAAATATCCAGATTGTTAGTAATACAACATATAAAAGCAGTATCGTATTTACGAGAATATATATCATAAAGACATCAGATTACTGTTTCATTTTAAAGTAGAAGGTGGTAAATGCTCCAATAATACCAGGTAGAACAATATTTATGATCCAAATTGAAACCGATGCTGCTAATATTGAAGTGGGCTCAGATTGTGTGAACAGATGCATCGCTACCGTTCCTTTTAATGCCAACTCTGATAATGCAAAGCTTGGTATCATTGCAGTTACCAAATAGGTCAATGCTATGATCTGTATCATCTCAATAACAGGCACATCTACTGTGAAAATCTTAAGTATAAGTACATATTGAATTGTAAAAATTGCGTATCGCATAAAAGATAGTATCAGGATATTTCCCATCACTACTTTATTATAAGTCTTAATAAAATTAATGTATGGAATTATTTTTTTTACTAATGCGCTTTTGGGTAGCCAGACGGGAACCTTAGACAAGTTAAAATAAATCCAAATGAGGAAAATCATCAACAAAAAGATGATACTATTAATTAATAGTGAGTACCCTTCTGAAATATTAATATATCGGTCATGTAATAGAAACAAGCTGATGCTTCCAATAATGATAGTAACAAGCAGCTGACTCATACTACCTGTAACAGAAGCTAGTGCTCCTTTTATACGATTGTAAGGGTTCAGATGAAATATCCTTCCTGCAAATTCACCGATCCTATTAGGGGTAAAAATGCTGACAGTAACGCCACTCATGATGGCTCGAAATGCAGCCATCAAGGTTATGTTTGAAATACCTTTTAACAGCGTTTTCCATTTGATGGCTTCAATCATCCAATTGAACACCATCAAAACTATTAGAATGACTAATAAAATTAGGTTTCGCCGAGATGACCAAACCTGGGTCAATGAATTCATCTGTGAATGCAGATCAGCCCTTCCTGCTAATTTGGCATAAATGAATAACAATGCCGCAGCAGTTATCAGTACCTTCAGTAAAAAAACAAAGTATTTGGTTCTCACATTTAAGTATTGAAGAATGTGATGACAATGTTAAAAAAATATCATCACCTTATCTCTTTATATTAACTTTGAAACTAATGGATTCAGATGCTAATAACCGAATTATTCTTGGAATTGACCCAGGAACCAGCGTTATGGGATATGGAGTGGTAAGTATCACTGATAAAACAATTTCCTTGGTCAGTGCAGGAGTGGTCAGATTGGAAAAAATAAAAGACCATGCTCTGAAGTTGAGCAAGATCTTTAAGGAATGTCAACAACTAATTGAAGTCCATAAGCCTGACGAATTGGCAATTGAGGCCCCATTCTACGGGAAAAATGTCCAATCGATGCTAAAACTTGGAAGAGCTCAGGGAGTGGCTATTGCAGCCGCCATTGCATATGAAATACCCGTTTTTGAATATAGCCCTAAAGCAATTAAACAAGCAATTACAGGGAATGGTAACGCTAGCAAAGAACAGGTGGCAGCTATGTTACAAGATCAATTAAAATTTGAAGAGATCCCAAGATTTCTCGATGCCACAGATGGCTTAGCAGCAGCTTTATGTCATTATTATCGTGGTTCAAATGAATTCTCAGCTGGCAGGTCAAAAGTTAGGGGCTGGGATGATTTTATTAAAAACAACCCCGACAGAACGGCTTAGATCACTTTACTTTTTCACTAATCGCCATTGCCGTTGAATTCATTATATCGGCCGGCAGAGTGAGCTTAGGATTACTAAAATTAATATCATCCATTGAATTCAATGGCACTAAGTGAATGTGAGTATGAGGCACTTCTAAACCAATTACAGCTACACCAATTCTTAGACAAGGAATTGCTTGTTTCATTCCAAGAGCTACACTTTTAGAAAATTGCATCAGGCCGATATATTCCGAATCATCAAGATCAAACAAATAATCAACTTCATTCTTGGGTACAACTAAAGTATGACCCGTGACAAGAGGGTTAACGTCTAAGAAGGCCAAGAAATTTTCTGATTCAGCTACTTTATAACATGGAATTTCGCCATTTATAATCTTTGTGAATATAGAGGCCATTAACGGGAAATTTCTAGAATCTCAAATTTGATCTTACCGTTTGGTACTTCTATTTCAACTTTATCACCAACCTTGCCACCAAGAAGTCCTTTCCCAATTGGTGAAGTAACCGAGATCTTTCCTGATTTCAGATCGGCTTCACTTTCAGCTACTAATGAATAAGTCATCTCCTGGTCATTAGCAGTGTTCTTGATTTTTACATTACTTAATACGGACACTTTGGAAGAGTCAATAACGGACTCATCAATGATCCTGGCATTACTGAGCATTTCCTCCATTTTTGAGATCCTCAATTCCAACATGCCCTGGGCATCCTTTGCTGCATCATATTCAGCATTTTCAGACAAGTCTCCTTTCTCTCTCGCTTCTGCTATTTGTTTAGAGATACTAGGGCGTTCAACATTCTTAAGGTGATTGAGGTCTTCCTGTAATTTTTTTAACCCCTCTTCTGTATAATAATTTACCTGTGACATGTGTATTAATTAATATAGCTATTAACTAAAATAGAAGAAGACCCTTTTACAAGGGTCCTCTTGATTTTATTGAATAAGAATTTTATTAAAGCAGTATTCTGGCGCCTATACTGTGGGAGCCATCAAATACCTTTGTACCACGATATGAATAGTCGATACCAAATTTCCGACCACTCTTACCAATTGGAATATCAACAGACAGTCCACCAGAAAATCCGTTAAGAGCAGTTAAGCTAACGTCCTTATCTGCAATATCTTTTTCGCTAAGGTATCCAAGTCTTACTGCAAACATTTCTTTGAATGAATATTCAGCACCAATTCCTGTTTGATCGTAAGTAAAGGAATTAGATGTGAAAGCTGCAGCAGCAGTTATTCTGTGATCTTCACCAATTTCAAAATCATAAGCTGCTCCTATACTTACCAATGATGGTAATTCAAACTGCTGTGATCTTGATTCTACTGTAAGTTGATAATTTTGAGTAGAAGGTGGGTTACTCCTGAAAGAGAATCCATCACCAGAAAACTGCATTGGTGTACCAACATTTTTCAATGCAATACCAAATTTCAAATTATCACGATCTTCATTGTAACCGGTCACATATTGTATCCCAGCATCAAAGGCAACACCTTGTGCTTTAGAGTTTGATATGGATTCGGAAATTATCTTAATTGTCATCCCACCGTAGATACTATTAGAGAATGCCTTTGCATAGGAAAGTCCGATATTTAAGAATTGAGGTGTATATGTACCGATACCTCCTTCTGGTAATTCAGTTGTAGTAACCTGGATGTCTCCAAAATTCATGGAAACCACACTCAGTCCAAGTACTGCAGATTCACCTACTCTTTGGGCAAGACCTATGGCATTGATTTTTACATCAGCTCCTTTTAGCCAGTCAGTGTAAGTAAACTGAATTTCTGTTTTCTTGGTATGTGCCAATCCGGCAACATTTGAAAACTGAGATTCCATTCCACTTACATTGGCAATATTAAGGCCATTCCATCCTGAGCCTTTTGCCCAAGGATTAATGAGCAATTCAGTTGCTCCAGCTTGACCAGCACGGTCTGAGTTACCTGCCTTAGATATTACACTGGATCCCATCATGGTAATTACCAGGCATCCCGTAATAAATTTATTAATTGCTTGTGTCATATGATTGGTTGGTTATCAGAGGTTCAGATTAAGGTTTAATTTAAAATGTATCAAGGTCAAGTGGTCGGGTCATTCCAAACCATTTTACTGTTTTTTCACCCAATCCGGGTGCATCAACATGAATCAGGTACATACCCGATCCGATTGGAATTCCTTTATGATTCTTCAGATCCCAATCCAATGATGTTTCTGTATTG
>Ga0055584_100003094_pt1 | contig 16443 bp, 15 predicted proteins | sample OSDHelmetaG_FD_58716 | JGI IMG/M metagenome (GOLD analysis project Ga0055584, IMG submission 58716) | Pelagic marine sediment microbial communities from the LTER site Helgoland, North Sea, for post-phytoplankton bloom and carbon turnover... | ecosystem: Environmental > Aquatic > Marine >... | reverse complement strand
AATTTAAAACAAACCAGAATGTATTTTGTGATAGGCGATAAGGAAAGTAAACAGATGGAGGATAAAATGTTAGAAACAATCGAATTGATGACATATGCTGGTTTTCCTGAAAAAAACATCAGATCGAAGGTCGTCAAAGAAGGTGAACATAACGAAAAGTTATGGAGAAATGAATTCACGGAAGCCATCGAGTGGTTGTTCGAATATGAATAATAAAATAATTAAACATCAATCAAAATGTATAAGAATCTAGTAATTACCGGAGCCCTGTTATTGTTACTTTTTGCAAGCTGCAAACAAAGTGGCCAGGAGGCAACTTCAGCGTTGGAGGCGTCAACTTCTGAAGTACCCTTTTTATGGGAAAATGCAAATCTTTATTTTCTGCTGACTGATCGGTTTAATAATGCTGATAAGACCAATGATGTCAATTTTGACAGAAACTTACCTACAGCACCTATGAGGGGCTTTCAAGGAGGAGATATCAAAGGAATCACAGAAAAAATTAAGGAGGGATATTTCAGTGATTTGGGTATAAACGCCATTTGGTTTACTCCGGTTGTAGAACAAATTCATGGAGGAACTGATGAAGGCACAGGGTTTACTTATGCTTTTCATGGATATTGGGCTAAAGACTGGACCGCACTGGATCCTAATTTTGGCAGTATGGAGGATCTTGCAGAATTGGTAGCCATTGCCCACAAAAATAATATTAGAATAGTAATGGACGCCGTGATCAATCATACAGGCCCGGTTACAGAACAGGATAAGGTCTGGCCAAATGATTGGGTAAGAACCGGCCCAAAATGTGAGTATAGCTCATATGAAACCGCAGTTCCTTGTACATTGGTTGAAAACTTACCCGATATTTTAACCGAATCAGATGAAAACGTTGAGCTTCCGAAAGAACTTGTTGAAAAATGGAAAAAGGAAGGAAGATATGAACAGGAAATGAAGGAACTGGATGCCTTTTTTGCAAGAACCGGTTATCCGAGAGCTCCCAAATACTATATTATCAAGTGGTTATCCGATTTTGTAAAAGAATTTGGAATTGATGGGTTCAGAGCAGATACTGTGCGGCATATTGAAGAAGGTGTGTGGGCCGAATTTAAGAAACAATGTGAATCAGCTTTTGCTGAATGGAAGCAGCAGAATGCGGATCTGGTTTTGGACGATAATGAATTTTATATGGTTGGTGAAGTATATGATTATGATATCATTTCTTCAGGTAAAAGTTTTGACTTTGGCGATGTAAAAGTCAATTACTATGATCATGGTTTTGATAGTATGATCAATTTTGAATTCAAGAAAAGTGCTCAGGGTAGTTATGAGTCGATATTTTCCACTTATAGTGACATCCTAAACAATGCTGATTCAGGATTTCAGGTATTGAATTACCTTACTTCTCATGATGATGGCAGTCCTTTTGATAAAGAGCGAACCAAACCTTATGAAACTGCCACAAAATTATTATTATCAGCCGGTTCTGCCCAGATATACTATGGTGATGAATCTGCCAGAGGGCTTGTTATTGAAGGAACTCAAGGTGATGCAACTTTAAGATCATTTATGAATTGGGAAGATATCAAAACGAACCAGGACACTCAGGCCATTCTCGGTCATTGGCAAAAACTTGGTGTGTTTAGAAGTCATCATCCTTCTATTGGTGCCGGAAAACATCAAATGATCAGTGAATCACCATATGTATTCCAAAGAACATATGCCCAAGATAATTTTAAAGACGCTGTTGTGATTGGCTTGGAACTTGAAAGAGGGCCCAAGACGATTTCTACAGGAAAATTATTTGAAGATGGGGCGACTTTGAAAGATGCTTATTCTGGTGCAATGACAACTGTAAAAAACGGCACTGTACATCTTGACACCCCGTTTACAATAGTATTACTAGAGAATCAAATTCCTTAATTTTTTTCAGATGAAAAAAAGTCTCATCTTTTTATTATTCGCAATATTCGGCTTATTTTTCAGCTGTGAAAAAGAACAAAGCTCAAAAGCATCTGAAATGAAGGTTAAAGAACATAAAAAAGTGATCTATCAGGTTTTTACGCGCCTGTTTGGAAATGATAATACGACAAATAAGCCGTGGGGAACAATTCAAGATAATGGTGTTGGAAAATTCGATGATTTTAGCAACAAGGCATTATCAGAAATCAGGGAACTTGGTGTAACCCATATTTGGTATACAGGGGTGTTGCATCATGCCATGATAGCCGATTATACCAAATACGGTATTTCAAATGACGATCCTGATGTGGTCAAAGGACGGGCAGGTTCTCCATATGCTGTCAAAGATTATTATAATGTTGACCCCGACCTTGCCATAGATCCTTCAAAGAGAATGGAAGAATTTGAAGCCTTGATCGAAAGAACCCATCAACAAGACATGAAGGTCATCATAGATATCGTTCCCAATCATATCGCGCGAAAATATGAAGGTTTGAATAATCCTGAGGGCATTTCTGATTTTGGCGAGCATGATGATGATAGTGTTGCATATAAAAGAGACAACAATTTTTACTATATCATTGGTGAATCCTTTCGCGTCCCTGACTGGAATAACAACTACCAACCCTTAGGAGGAGAAGCGCATTCTTTGGCGGATGATAAATTTACTGAAGTTCCTGCCAAATGGACCGGAAACGGGTCGAGGTTATCTCAGCCGAATGAAAATGATTGGTACGAAACTGTAAAGATCAATTATGGTATAAGGCCGGATGGAACGAAAGACTTTGATTCACTTCCGGATGGATTTGAAAAAATGGATCATAATTCCCATTTTGAATTTTGGAAAGACAAAACAGTTCCAGACTCCTGGATAAAATTCAGAGATATTGCTCTTTTTTGGTTGGCAAAAGGTGTTGACGGCCTTAGATATGACATGGCTGAAATGGTTCCTGTAGAATTCTGGAGCTATATGAATTCATCTATTAAGATGAAATATCCTGAAGCCCTATTGTTGGCCGAGGTTTATAATCCAGGACTTTATCGCGACTATATCCATTTGGGAAAAATGGATTATTTATATGATAAAGTAGGATTTTATGACAGTATCAAACATATGGTGCAAGGCCATGGATGGACAGATCATATTCCTAAGGTACAGGAAGAAGTTTTTGACATAGAACACCATATGCTGCACTTTCTTGAAAATCATGATGAGCAGCGAATTGCGAGCCCTGATTTTGCAGGCTCAGCCGAAAAAGGTAAACCTGCCATGGTTGTTTCTACAACAATTAGCACCTCCCCTACACTTGTATATTTCGCTCAGGAAGTAGGTGAGCCTGGTGCTGAAAATGCCGGTTTTGGTTCTCCAACGCGAACTTCCATATTCGATTATATTGGCGTACCTCATTTTCAAAGATGGACAAATCATAAAAATTTTGACGGTGGAGGACTTTCGAAAGAAGAAAAAGAATTAAGGTCTTTTTATAAAAACCTACTGTCATTTACGATCAATAGTGAGGCCTTAATGGGTAATTATAAGGAGATTCACTTCTATAACAAAGACCAGAACAATGCCTATGATCATCGAATATTTTCATTTGTAAGATGGACAGAAAATGAGCAATTGATCATCATTTCCAATTTCGATACTGAGAATCATTATGACCTGGACCTTATGCTGCCTGAAGAAATTATTAAAGCCTGGAAGCTTCAAGATGGCACCTATGCTATTGAAGACCAACTTTTCACCGCTTCTTCCAATAGTTTGGTAGTTGAAAACGGGAGAGGAAAAATAAAAATTCACCTGGAGCCTTTGGCTTCCAATATTTATAAATTAGCAAAAAATAAATAGGTTGCTTTTTGAGAAACAACCTATTTATTCATCATAAGGGGCTATATACAAATCTAAAGTAACATCATGTTCTATTGATAAGAAGTTTTTGTTTATGATTGATCATAATTTCCTTAATGATCCCAAAGATTTTCTTTTTGACATATCTGAATTTCAACACATAGCTTTCAAAATCCTTTAGGATCATTTTGTTACTATGGTAAAGCTCTTTCTCTACTCTTATATTTTCATCTTCTAAAACCGAGGCTATTTTTTTATGATGCAATTGAATCTCATGAGTCAATTCAATTCCCATGTGTTCGACCTCTTTAAGTTTTCTTATAAGCTTTCTCGTTGTTTCATATAATTTTTCAGTGCTCAGATCAAGAAAATGAGTGCTGAGTAAATGTTCTAAAAACATCTGCTCATCATTCATAAATTCCAATTCATTGATCCATGCCGCAGAGTCATCGTGAAAGCCATACAACATGCTATTGCTATTTTCCATAATATTAGTCTTTAAAGGGAAGGTTGTTTTAAAAAAATAGGGAGCCGAGACTCCCTATTTCTACGATCAATGAACCTCAATTACTCGTTTTGGAGTAGTTTCATCCAATTGAAGTTTATTCAAAACTAGTTTCAAGATACCACGCTTATAGGTTGCATCGATCATTTCTTCTTCATTTACATTTTCTGGCAATGTAAATGATCTAAAGAATGAATTGTAATTAAACTCACGACGAGTAAAATTATCCTCTTCTTTCTTCATCTCTTCACTGTTCTCAGCCGAAATTTTCAATAGTCCGTTTTCAATTGAAATTTCAAAATCTTTCTTTGTAAAACCTGGGGCTGCAATTTCAATTTCAAAGAGGTCATCGGTTTCTTTGACATTCATTGCAGGTATCCACTTGTTTTCCATAAGAAAGTCATCGGTAAGCAACCTGTCAGAACCTAAAAGGTCTGTAAACATGGTGTCATACCAAGGCAATCTGGGTTTTTTAAATTTTACAAGTGTCATGACAAAACATTTTTAATTAATAATGAATCAAAGCTACATTGAGTTCTGATTTAATGCAATGACGTTGGTCAACATGACCGATGATACTCATCAAAAAAGTTGCCTTGGGGAGGCAACTTTCTCTTGGCTATAATCTTTCTGCTTACAAGAATGAACCATCTTCATCAACTTTGACTCTAATGGTTTTTTTACCGTTTTCCAGAACAATCTTATACTGTTTTTGAGCGCCTAACTTAACGTCATAATTGACCTTGTATACATCTTTTGCAATACTCCACCCTGGGAATCTTTCAGCTATAGATGTAGCTACATCATTTGGTAACGCCACATTGGTGAATTTTTCAATAGTATAAAGGATTTTTCCGTCACGGTCATAGGCTGCAACTATTTTTCCTTCCGGTATATAAAAATAAACCCGATAGAAATCACTTCCGTCCTCATAAAACTCAGAACTTCGAACGTCAAATTTTGCTACCATATCCTCGAGTAGTTGGACGGAGACTGCAGCTTCTGTATTATCTATGCTATTCAGATACTTATAATTTGTGGCACGAACCTCAACTTCAGGTAACATGCCATCATTAACAACCTGAGCATGCAATTGGGCGGTGAAACCCAATACTAATAACCCTAATAATAATTTTTTCATGATGCTTTTAGTTTTAATTAATACTGTTACTCATTGCTAGAAATAAAAATAATACAGACTCACTGCATACACAATGACCTGGCTCATAAGAATAAATGATTCTCGTCAGTGATAAATCAACATCTTCACGAAACGGTAGATTACACCATCTGAATTAGCAAAAAAAAAAGAACAGGAAGTTTTTAATTTCCTGTTCCCTCTAAATCAAAAATACCTTTTACATTTTAACAAAATATCCTACACTAAATTCCTTATCAGATCTTAATCATCAGCCAGATATTTTTTAAGCTATAAAACCTATCTTTGATTCTAATGCCTTTCAAGTTTTCACTTGAAATGCTTCTTAATATTTCATAGAATTTGATATTGAACAGCTTAAATTGCGGTTCTTTATTCTAATACATCAAACCTACGATGCTTAATAAAGCAAAACAATGATCAGGGTCAACGCTAGCGTTGATTTTGATCAATAATGAGAACCTTTTAATAAGGAACCCATTGATAGGCCTGATTGAGTAAAATCAAACCCACAATAAATAACAAGAATAAAAAAAACTGAAACCATTTAAAATCTATGTTTTTAATCCATTTATTCGCAAAACCCGGAAACGCAAATTGACTTATTCCTTTCAATAAACTAAACCATCCAAATAGGGTAATAATGATTCTCCAATCTTTTACCCAAAGATTATGAGCCAGTATATGTAACAGGCCAATGATGATACCAAGCACCGATAAAATAATCATAAATTTATCATCCTCAGCAAAGGCGAACATTTGCTTTATTCTTTTCGGGTATATGATAAACAGAAGGAAAAACAGTATAAAATACCAGCCCCAAAACTTTGCTAAAAAAATTGATATGTCCATTATTGGTCATTTAAGTGATGTATTACGAATAAGGGTATCGTTGAATGAAAACTCAATGCCCGGACTTTGGGTTTAAAAAATAATCTTTGGAAGAATCCATAATGCCTGCCAATAATCACAATCATATCAATATTTCCCCGGCTTTGCACAAAACAATTAATGCCCTCTTCAAAATCAGAAGAAGATAGCGTATAATACTCATGCCTGACATTCACAAAAAAGGAATTTAATGTTCTTTTATTTTGTTCCTGTATTTCATCCAAGCTACTTTGATCACTAAAATGTACGATTCTGATAACAGCATCATTCATCTCTGCCAAGCTGATCAAAGGTGCTAAATCTTCGAAATCATAATCGATTTGGAAATCGGTTGGAAAAATGATTTCCTTTGGAGGCCTGTAGATATGATTTTCAGGGACTGCTATAACATGGCATGAACTCCTCATGATTATATCGCCTGTATTGCTGCCGATAAATATTTCTTTGGCTCCGGTGGCTCCCTTGGTTCCCATTATAATGAGCTCTATGTTCTTTTCTTCCACTACTTGATGAACTGCCAGATTAAAAAGGTTATAGTCACTTATGGTCTCAAAATGATGATTCTTATTCTCTGGAAGTTTCTGAAGAACAGTTTCCATTTCTTTCTTTGAGTTGTCATGCATTTCTTCCTCCAGGGCAGTCAATTGAGCAACATTCTGCTCCATCAATTCCTCATTAGCTAAATACGGGATCTTAAATACATTCAATAAATAAAATGTACATGGTATATCTTTAAAAAGATTGATGGCATATTTAATGGAGTTAATCGAGTTTTGGGAAAAATCCGTGGGTAAAAGTATCTTTTTCATGATTCCTAGTTTAGTGAGAACTAAAACTATGACAATCTTTTAATTGTAACACTGACCATAATCAAGCTATTTGTTGATTTTCATCAGTATCACTGTATCTTTTGTAATTTTTTCTGGTTGAGAATCAAGATTTCATTCTTATTTGTACTGATCAATTTTTCTTCTTTAAAGTCAGTCAATGTTCTAGTTAATGTTTCCTTTGCAATCCCCAAAAAACCAGCCAGGTCTGATCTGGAAATCTCTATGGCAAGACGTTGGTCTCCTTTTTTATCCAGCTGTAATATGGCATCAGCTGTTTTTCTTCTAACTGAATCATAAGCAAGGTGCATCAAATGATCTTTAATGAATTCAAGATCATGAGAAAGTAAATCGATAAAATTCAAACCTAGCTGAGGATTTGATTTAATTAATTCTAATAATTCATACTTTTGAATTCGAATAATTTTTGTGTTTTTTATTGCTTCTGCGTTTTCAACATAAGGCTTGTTTCCCAGCAGTGATGTGAAACCGAAAAAACTTTTTTTAGAGAAAATTTCTGTAATCAGTTCTTTCCCGTCATGATTTATCTTGAAGGTCTTCACTTCTCCTTTGATAATGTAAAAAATATGATTGCTTATATTACCTTCACAATAGATCGTTGTTCCCGATTTATATTCAAGCACTTCTTTGTATCTGAATATTTTTTCAATTTCATCGATGCGCCATTTTTTAACAACTTTATTATCTCTAAGGCTTTCCGCTTTCATGATGTCTATCCATTTCAATCTTGATGCTACAGCACTCAGTAATTCCGACTCTTCAAAGGGTTTGGTAATATAATCACTGGCTCCAAGATCCATGCCTCTTCTAACATCCTCATGCTTGGTCTTTGCAGACATAAAAATAACCGGGATCTTTTGTAATGCCTTATTACGCATAATAATCTGAAGTACGCCATAACCGTCCAAATCTGGCATCAGAATGTCGCAAATAATAAGATCGGGCTTAAAAAAAATCGCCTTCTCAATTCCAAATTTTCCGTTTTCTGCTGAGATTACTTCATAATTAGCTAATTGCAATATTTCGGAAGTATTTTCTCTTACAATTTGATCGTCTTCAATAATTAGAATCTTTTTTTTCATAATCCAAGGTTTAATCCTTTCAATTTCGATTAAAAATACCTGTTCATTTTTTTACATACAAAGGCAACTTGATGATCACCTTAGTACCTTTGTTTTCTTCACTTTCAATAACTATGGACCCATGTAGTTTTTCCAGATGTCGTTTCACAATATTTAATCCAATTCCTGTACCCGGAGTCGGGAGTGCATTCTTAGCTCGATAAAACCTGTCAAACACTAGCTTCTGGGACTCCTTAGGAATACCGATTCCCTCATCTTGTATGATAATTGTCAAATTTTCTTTACCCTGTATTTTCACCTTAATCACCTGATGCTTATCAGAATATTTGATGGCATTATACAATACGTTCCTGATAATGATGTCCAGAACTTTTCTATCCTGCCAAATCTCAACGGCGCTCTTACAAGTTTGAATTTCAATTTTTTGTCCTTCTTTTAGTATAGCATTCGCATCTTTCACAAGGTCATTGATTACATCACAAAATTTAAATCTTGAAATTTGAAAAGAATAGGTCTTACTTTCTGCATTTTCCAAATATAAAAAGTCATCAAGAATGTTGTTCAATTGACTCACTAAAGTCTTTATAGTTTCAACATGTTTGGATATTCTTTTGTCTAAAATAGTATCATTATATCTTTCTATAAGACCCGCAGAGGTAAGAATTCCACTTAACGGCGTTTTAAATTCATGTGAAGCCAGAGAAATAAACTTCGTCTGCATAAAATTGAGCTCTTTCTCTTTTTCGAATGCAATCTTAGCCCTGTTCTCAGCAATGATCCTGTCTTTGATCTCTTCTTTTAACTTTAGATTCGATGTTTCCAATGCAGATACAACCTTTAGCAGTCTAGTTGTACTTTTCTCAACTTCTCGTTCCAGATTCCGATTCTTTTCTTTGATTCGAAATTCTTTTTGCTTTCTAGTACTAATTTCAGAAATCAATGCTTTGGCATAAAAGGCCCCTTCATGATCAAAATAGTTCAAACCAATTTCAAGATCCAGAATGTCACCATTTTTATGCAAGCCAAAGAATTCACGGCCTTTACCCCTTTTGTATATTTTAGGAGATTTTACGTACTGTTTGTAATGATAAAAATGAAGACTGCGATGCGTAACAGGAATAAGAACATCGATTTTTTTACCAAGTAATTCTCCTTTGCCATAACCAAATATTTCCTCCAAAGCAGAATTATTCATCACAATTCTACCTTCTTCATTCGCTATACAAAGTCCTTCAATTAAAGAATCAAAGCAAATTTTGTAAAAAACCTCATCACACTCTACCATGAGTTTAGGATTTTAAAAATTTACCCCATGAAGTTACATAAAAATTGGATGATTTTAAAGAATATAGTCAAATATGAGCTATTACAGAATCATTCTAAATAAACATATTCCAGATACTTAACTAATGATCTGCCCGTTCTTATACGTAATTTTATTGACCAAACGACCTTCTTCATCGTAAGTTTCAAACTCGCCTGTCAACTTGCCCTCCTTAAAAAAGCCTTTCCTCTTTAATTTTCCATTCTCATGGTAAATTTCAAAGGGTCCATTTTCCTTTCCCTTAGAATAATATCCTTTTCTTTTTAGATATCCATTTTCATGATACATATGAAAAACACCTTCTTTTTCACCTTCCTGATATTCAGTTTTGACATAGAGTATCATGTCCTCATAATAATTCTCATATACCCCGGAAAGGTGATCATTTGAGTAATTGGTTGTCTCCTTCAAGTCGCCATTTTCATAATACTTTAAAGCAGCGCCTTCCTTAAATCCATTTTGATAACTAACTGATGACTTCAGTTGACCATTTTTGTAGTACTTCTTTTGTATACCGTCAAACTTTCCGTCAACATGGTTTCCTTCTGCCTCTTTTTGCCCGTTTTTATAGTACATGACCAAGGCCCCATGATATTTTCCAGACTTAAAGCTGGTTCTGATTTTCAACTGTCCATTTTCATAGTACTCTTCATAAGCACCTTCATACTTATCATCCTTAAAAGAAGTCTTTCTATTGATCTGCCCATTTTTATAACGAAGTTCATAGGGGCCATTTTTGATGCCATTTTTGACGGAATATTTTAACCTCGGAACTATATAATTCTCATATACTATGCCATTGTATTCGCCCTCATTGACATAAATCACCGTTTTACCATCTATGTTTCTTTGTTCTATTTCCGACACGTCCACTTTATTCTGAGCAATTGACACTGCAACGCACAAGAACACAAGAAAAAGCATTATGATTTTTTCTTTCATTTCATCAAGATTAATTTCACCAAACCGCTCAAAAATAGAAATTTATCTTGAAAGATAAAATTATTTCTGCTTTGGACTTATTAATTGTTTTAAACAATTTGCTGAATATGAGCTTGTTGTGAAAATCATGAAGTGCAAAAAAAGGAATATGACCTCATAAATGTCTTGTTAAAGTAAACGAGACTTATGAATCAATTCTATTGCTGATTTCGATATAATGATAAGACCCATCAAAAGGGTAACAAAAACGAATCCTTTCACTACGGGGATTAGTGGTTTCAACTCGGGTACATCGATTTCAATCATAGCACCAAATAGCATAAACATTGCTATTATGAAGGTCATTCCAACGATACTTTTAAAGATTTCTTTCATCCTGTTTTATTTGATATTTCAAATTTACCCCTAAAACAGTGATAATGAAACGACATGCTATGTCTAAGATTCTTTTAGTCGCTTTTCAAAGCAAATGCTATTTTCAACTCCTGCATATTGATCATAATTAGGTATTCTTTGATATCCTTTACGTTCATATAGTAAAATTGCTTCCGGCTGACGTTTTCCAGTTTCCAATAAGCAACTTGTATAGCCTAATTCTAAAGCCCATTTTTCCAATTCACTTAAAATTGTGCCGGCGAACCCCCTTCTTCTCTCTTCCTTTAAAACAAACATCCGCTTTACCTCCACAGCTTCCTGATTTATTTTTTTGATTGCGCCACAGCCAATTACCACATTTGCTTTTTTAAGAAGCACAACATGTTTTAAATTGTCAATATGATTGAACTGATCATAAAAGGAATGCTCTTCTCCATCTCTTCCTGCCAATTCAATATCCAGTAATGCCACAAGTTGTATAAATTTCTGATCTGATGCGTCAGTTCTTAATAATTTAATCATGATCCGATACCAATCTTGTATGTTGTTAGGGCTCTTTCTCTTGCAAATTTATGATCTATCATCGGCTCAGGGTAATCCGAAGTCCCGTATTCCGGGATCCATTTTCGAATATAGACCATTTCCTTATCAAATTTTTTAAGCTGTTCAGCAGGGTTGAAAATGCGAAAATAAGGTGCCGAATCACATCCAGTACCAGCTGCCCATTGCCAGTTTCCATTATTTGATGAGAGCTCAAAATCCAAAAGCTTAGATGCAAAATAAGCTTCTCCCCAGCGCCAGTCGATCAGCAAATGCTTACACAAAAACCCGGCCGTAATCATTCTCACTCGATTATGCATATATCCAGTCTTGTTCAATTCTCTCATTCCGGCATCTACCATCGGATAACCAGTTTGTCCAAGACACCATTTTTCAAAATCAGACTGATCATTTTTCCAAATAACGCCATCATATTTTGATTTAAAATTTTGATGAACTACTCTTGGGTAGTGGAATAGGATTTGCATAAAGAATTCCCTCCAGATGAGTTCACTGAATAAAATTTCACTACCATGTCTTACCTTTTCAACAAGTTGACGAATACTGATTGTTCCGAATCGAAGATGAGGCCCCAAGTGGGTGCTTCCCTGTTTGGAGGGAAAATTTCTTTCAACGCCGTACTTTTCTATCCTGGATAAATCAAATTCATATACTTTTACCTCAGAACGGATAAAGCCCAAACTATCCATTGAAGGAAAATTAACATGTTGTTTAAAAAAACCATCAAAATTTACAGTACTTGAAGACGAACAAGGTTTAAATTTCTTGAGCCATTTATTTTTATATGGCGTAAAGATATGGTAGGGTTCATTATTGTCTTTGACCACTTCTCCTTCTTCAAAAATTACCTGATCTTTAAACTGATAAAATCCAACTGAATGATCATGAAAAAGCTCCGCTAATTTTCTATCCCTTTTGCGAGCATATGGTTCGTAATCTTTATTAATATAGACACTTGAAATCTTGTAAATATCAAGTAATTTCTTCCACTCTTCAATAGGATCTCCCTTCAACACCAAAAGGCTACTACCATGATTTTTTAGCGTTTTATCCAGTGAGTGAAGCGTCTGATAAATAAACCCAACCCTTGGGTCGTTTAAAGGAAGTTCATTGATAATTAATTCATCAAATATAAAAATAGGCAGCACGGGTTTATCTTGCGCTAATGCAGCTAATAAAGCTGTATTATCTTCAAATCTAAGGTCTCGGCGAAACCAAAAAACCACTTTACTCATTGTACCATTAGATTTTTATTTAACTTGTAGAATTCGCTATATTGGTCAACATACCCTTAAAAATAAACCCATGGAAGGGGTAAATGGCATACCAATATAAACGGCCCATTATTCCAATAGGTCTGAAAGTTGCCGTCTGTACCAATTTTTCATTTTTTATCCTAAACTCAAGCCAGGCCTCTCCAGGGAGTTTCATTTCTGCGAATAATAATAGTCTGCCTTCCTTTTTATCGGCATATAATACCCTCCAAAAGTCTACCGCGTCACCAGAATTAAGCTCTGTTTCGCTAGTTCTTCCTCTTCTGAGGCCAACTCCTCCGGCCAGTTTATCTAAAAACCCTCTAAATTTCCAAAGCCAGTTTCCATAATACCATCCGGTTTGCCCTCCAATGCGCCATATCCTATCAACTGTAATTTGGAAATCATCATATTTCATTTCTCGTTGATCCTTAAAGCAACCAAAAGTTGGCACATTAATAAAATCAGAAATATCTACCTCTAATGTCCCGCTGCTCATTGCATCTTTCCAGCTGGAAACAATCTCGTTACTCTCTATTTTACTGAAGGCTCTGATCAGTGACTCTCTATAACTTAAAGGACTTATCCCAAGTGTTTTTGCCCAATCATTATTTCGACAAACCACCTCTATCTTCATGCTGTTCACCAATGCGATGGCTAGATTATAAGATGTTGACGTAACAAAATACAACCAATAAGAAGACAATCTGGGCGTCATTACAGGAACAATATAGATATGTCTTTTTAAATTTCTTACACTTGCAAATTCTAAAAGCATTTGTTTATAGCTTAAAATATCAGGGCCCCCAATGTCAAAATCTTTGTCGTATCCCTCCTCATTGAAAAGAGTTCTTACAAGAAAAGTAATTACATCTTTTACTCCTATGGGTTGACATTTTGTTTGGAGCCATTTTGGGGTAATCATGAGGGGTAATTTTTCAACTAAATCCCTAATAATTTCAAAAGATGCACTTCCCGAACCGATAATGATTCCAGCTCTAAGCGTTGTCAGGCTGTAGTTCCCTTTTGCTAATTCTTCTTCAACATTCTTTCTGGATGTCAAGTGCTTTGATAAAGTATCTTCATTTATTATCCCGCTAAGATAAACTACATGTTTTACCTTAGTTCTGTTCATTGCTTCTTTAAAATTAATAGCAGACTGAAGCTCAAGCTGCTCATAATCCTTTGAAGATGACATTGAATGAACCAGGTAATAGGCCCCATCAATGTCATTTGGAATACTTGACAGACTGTCTTTATCTAAAAGGTCCAACTCTATGATGACGATCTTAGATTTTAAAGATTTGGGTGGGTTAAATCTTTTTTGATCTCTGACACAACAAATGACCTCATACCCTTTGTCTATCAAAACTGGTAATAATCTTTTTCCAATATATCCTGTTGCTCCTGTAAGCAGTATTCTCATCAAAATCTTATTTTATTCTTTTCTTACTGTAATTTCCTTTAACATGTCTCTTATTTCACGGAGCACTTCGAGAGATTCTCCTTCTTTTGATTCTGACATATCATCATTAGGTTGTCTAACCAGCAATTCTCTTTGTTCTAATACCTGCTGTTTGAATTTCTCTGCATCAACAATTCCTATGAGTTTCATATCACTGCCATCTGGATTGCTACTTCCTGCTGTTTCAATTTTCAATACGCGCAATTCCAACAAATTCAAAATTGGATTTTGAAGAAACGTAAGATCTTGAATATTCTCCAGTGGGATTGTTTTTTCAACCATAAAAAAGGCTCCTTTACTAAAAATAAGGTGACGGGAAGTAAGCTTGCAATTCAAATTTTCATAATAGCGCTTGCTAAAATATTGGCCAAAACCAAGCAGCCAAACGATCAAAAATGGGATTCCTATAATTGTAATCAAAAGAAAAAATCCTACAGACAATAAAATATACGTCTTGATTTTTGGGCTAAAATCGGCTTTCTTTATTATTTCGGTTTGGTTCATACGGAGTAGTTAAGAGAATTCAACCAATGTATTGGCAATCAGTCATACTGGAATAATCAGTATAAAAATACTGAAAAATTCTTCATAAAGTCCCTCATTGTTTGATTCATTGGGATTCACGATGTATTCTGGTCTGGATCACCAAATAAATTATCTTTGTTCATATGGACCATCCGTCAAAATATCAAACATCGATGAAAAAACTATTTATTTTACTTCTTTTGGTTGTTACAAGTTGTACTCAAAATCAAAAAGAAAATCCAGTCGACCAGGAAAAGGATCGCTGGAAGCTCCATGCGAAAAATGTTGAGATCATCAGAGATGATTTTGGCGTACCTCATATATATGGAAAATCAGATGCAGACGCCGTTTTTGGACTGTTGTATGCACAATGTGAGGATGACTTTAATCGGATAGAACAGAATTATATATGGGCAATTGGACGTCTGGCAGAAGTTCAAGGTGAAACAGCCTTATATAGTGATCTGCGTGCCCAATTGTATATGACTCCTGAGGAAGCAAAAATAAACTTTAAAGAAAGTCCGGATTGGCTTCAGAAATTGTGTGTCGCTTTTGCAGATGGCATCAATTATTATTTAGCTACCCATCCTGAGGTAAAACCCAAATTGCTGGATCATTTTGAACCCTGGATGCCTTTTTATTTTAGCGAAGGCTCAATTGGTGGTGATATTGAAAGAGTTTCTACTAAAAAGATCAAGAAATTTTATGATGCTAAAAGTGAATCTGCATTAGCTGAAATTTACGATGGAATGCTCAGATTAGAATATGGAGATCTTCAAGGATCGAATGGAATAGCGATTAGCGGAAAAATGACACAATCGGGTAACAGCATGTTGTTGATCAATCCGCATACGTCATTCTTCTTTAGAGGTGAAGTTCATGTGGTTAGCGAAGAAGGTCTTAATGCTTATGGAGCAGTTACCTGGGGGCAATTTTTTGTTTATCAGGGTTTTAATGAAAAAACAGGCTGGATGCATACCTCTACGGGCACAGATATAATTGATGAATTCAAAGAGACGATTATCGAAAGCAAAGAAGGACTGTCGTATGCCTATGGCGATGAACAGCGAAAACTGGAGTCTTATCCGGTTTCCTTAAATTATATTTCTGATAAGGGCATGAAAGAAAAGTCTTTTACCGCCTATAGGTCTCATCATGGTCCTATAACACATTCCATTGAAGATAAGTGGGTTGCTACGGCATTGATGTGGAAACCTGTTCAGGCTTTACAACAGTCATTTTTGAGAACCAAACAGCAAAATCATACTGAATTTAAACAAATGATGGAGATGAAGACTAATTCTTCAAACAATACGGTTTTCGCCGATGCGGAAGGAAATATTGCTTACTATCATGGTAACTTCATTCCAAAAAGAAATTTAGAAATAGATTATACCAAGCCTGTCGATGGCAGTGATCCTGAAACAGATTGGAAAGGACTTCATGAACTAAATGAAAATATTCTCATCGTTAACCCGAAAAATGGATGGATACAAAATTGTAATTCAACTCCTTTTAGTGCTGCGGGAACATATAGCCCGAAAATTGAAAACTATCCAAAATATATGGCCTCATTCCCAGAGAACTACCGAGGTATTCATGCTACAGCTCTTTTAACAAAGGCAGAAGATTTGACTTTAGACAAATTAATTGATCTGGCTTATGATCCGTTCCTTCCAGGTGCTGAAGTATTGATCAAAGG
>Ga0055584_100003091_pt1 | contig 16445 bp, 19 predicted proteins | sample OSDHelmetaG_FD_58716 | JGI IMG/M metagenome (GOLD analysis project Ga0055584, IMG submission 58716) | Pelagic marine sediment microbial communities from the LTER site Helgoland, North Sea, for post-phytoplankton bloom and carbon turnover... | ecosystem: Environmental > Aquatic > Marine >... | reverse complement strand
ACTGTTTGGCAATAATTGCGGGGTGATGTCGCGCCAAGGCGTCTTCTTGCACAGGCACCCTAGGCCGCGCCATCCACTCTTGAATGGCTTTGGACAGCGACGCAGCCGTTATATCATCGGCAACAATGCAATCTTCAACGCATTGAACTGACTCGTGAATACCACCAATTGCCGGAATCGCAATAACGGGCGTTCGACACGCGAGCGCTTCCAATACAACATTGGGTGATGGGTCCATACGCGAACACAAAACATAGGCGTCTGCCTTTGAAAAATAGCGGTAAGGGTTTTCCTGAAAACCGACAAAGCGCACCCGGTCTTTCAGCTGCAAGCTATCCGCCAGCCTTTCCAACTCGTCTTGCCTCGGCCCAACTCCCAAAATCGTCAAATTAATCCGAGGGTCGCTGCACATGGACAGGGCTTCAATGAGCAAATCAAAGCCTTTAACGGGCACCAGGCGCCCGGCTGCAACGAACTGAACTGTCTCGCCTGGCTGAAGCTCTTGCGCCTCGACAAATCCGGGATCTAAATCAGCCGAGGCATGGCCTCGTACGCGTTCAACATCAACAGGATTACGGACAATCGCGATTTTTTCCTCACCAACGGGGTGGGTTGCGAGGAAGTTCGCCTTAACGGCATGAGCCTCGCAAACAATCCCATCAAATCGAGCAAACAGCTTCCCCTTGACCCAGTGCTGGATGCGTCCGGCTAGATTCTTCTTTTCCCCCAACGGGAATACATCTACTTGCTGGGCGTAATAGCGGGCCCCGCCATACAAAACTGGGCGCAGAGCGCCAATGGTCAGATTCAATTGGGCCAGTGTTGAATAGACAACATCTGGCTTTATGCGCCAGATTACTCTGGTGATCGCCCAAAGCGCGTAACGTACTCGACTGCACCCAAGGTCGATAAACTCCACCCCAGACGGAAGCTCATCCTTGTAGCCAACGTCAGATCCGTTGACCACAGCAAGAGTTAGGTCAAACGAGTCTTGGTCCAAATATCGAAGCATCGTCGCGGTAACACGTTCGGCACCGCCGCCACCAAGGGTGGGGATAATGACCAATAGTTTCTTTTTCTTCTGATCCATCCCTAGCCAATCTCTCTGGTCGTTTCAGCGCAGGCGACATAATCCAACACTGACATCATACCAACAGGTAGTAGTAGAATAAGAGAAGCACATCCAATGAAAAAGCCACATAGGCGATGAACCGATATTCCACCCGCATTTGTGGAATACAACTGATGATGACAGGCAATGAAAGCCCGACAAACCTGAAGCTATAAAAACCGAAAAGCGTCGCGATAACAGCGGTTAGACATATTATGACTGAGTAAAGATATTCTATCGTAGGCTCTTTTTGCCGGTCCACGCCCAAGATCATCAAGCCGACCCATGCAACCCAGAAACTAATATACCAGAACGACTCTGTCGTGAGGCTTCGTCCCCCGCGTCGATCGCCGATCCCGGTTAAAATTTCTGGGACGACCAACCCCAGGATAAATCCGCCCGCGAGCCCAACAATGGCCGCCAAGAGCACCTTTTCATTACTGTATAGAGCTGTTCTGTTCGCAATAAAGTACGCAATGGCAAAAACACCGAGCATGGCCAGCATCGACAAATGGATGAACGACACCACAATGAAAACCGCCAGAAGATACTTCTTTTTGTCTGTAATCTGGGTGGCCAGTAACACAATAGAAAAGGCAAAGGCACTTCTGATCTGAGAAGACAGAAGAACAATGGTAATCGGATTGAGGAGCAGCAGACAAATCCAATAAAACCGCGTTTTTCTATATAGATAGAACATGTAGACGAAGGAGCAGAATACCGTAACAAACGAAAATACTAACTCGGGATCCACCTCCGAGTACGAAACAAGGAGCGTTAGCTGGAACCACAAATATTCGTAAGTGATGTAGTCAATATATCCGGATATTTCCTTACCGAACCTAAATCCGTAAAGCTCCGATTCCCCGACCATCCTGATGTATACTTGCAGGTCCTGGAACACATGGCCTTGTAGCTCCTCCCAAGGCACTGCGACAATGACCATGGCGAACAGAGACGCCACCAATATTGATTTTAAGTTTCCAACGGTCATGGTTTCAATATTTCTCTCGGCGCATCACAGACACTGGCACATTGTAATTGGCAGAACCTCACGTCGGCAAACAGATTGCAGGAACACATTACACTTTGGGTCATTTCAACGCCCAGCCGACAAAAATGCCCCATGTCAGGAAACTTGCAATTGAAAATGCCTTGATTGCTTCGACTTCACCAACCAGTGAAAGTGCAACGGCCAGGGTCGATAGCCGCACAACCCCAGCAAGAACATCATAAGTAAAGATACGGCTATGCCGTCCTTCAAACTGTAGCAAGCAGTTGACGGGGACCTTGATCAGGTCAATAGAAAAGCCCAACACCAGCCAACCTGCGAAGGTACCAGCCAATGACCACTGCAGGCCAAATACAAGCTCGAAGAGCGCTCTGCCATATGCAACACCAAGGATGACTGGCACAACACAGACTACGACCATCATTAAGGTGTGTCGGCGTACCATGTGCAGATTGTCTGCGTGGTCATGCCGCGCATCACCGAGCTGCGACAACATCACCTGACGATAAGAATTACCCAGCACATGAATAGGAGCAGCCAGAACACGATAAACCAGCCAATACTGGCCCACAACAGCTGCACCGACCATGATAGCCAAAACGATTGGAACGCCATTCTGGCTCGCTGCAGATGCAAGACCCTGCGGCATGCTGACAAGCGGATAATCCCGGTACTCTTTGGCGACCTCCCATAGCCTTTTCATCGAAGGCCTATTTCTCAAGACTTCTCGGTCGTGACGAAATATGTCGCGAGCAGACAATACCAAAGCCACAGAACCACCAAAGGCCGCCCCCAACAACATCCCCGCTCGGCTAAGCAAACTGAAGGCCATCTGAGCGGCAACCGTCACAGCAGCCTGCACAACACTAACTTTTGCACCAAAGGAAAATCGTTTGCGCGAACTCCGCCAATAGCTAAACACCTCGGCCTGCGCAGACAGGAATGCCATCAACGCAATGCCTAGCCCAACAACACCAAGGGGGGCCCTATCTACCGATACATCGGCAATCAAAATGGCCATTACAGCAAGCAAAGGTGCCAGGAGGAGGCACATTAGGCTGGCTAGATAGAACAGGTCCCGCGCATCGTCAGCAGATTTCGCCAGAGGTATGGCCAAGGGGAAACGCCCCGGTATAATCATCGCAATAATGGAGCTCACGGAAAGGATTGCTGCCAGCAGGCCAAAATCTTCCGGTCCATAAAGGCGGGTCAGCACCGGGAACGCCAGAACCGTAATCACTAGGCCAAACATGCTACTTCCAGCCAGCATGAAAATGGGCCGCAACATCAGAGCCTCTTGCTCATGGGAAACAACGCTTGCGGCACTGGCACCAAGAAAATGCCAAGCCTGCGGCCGAATAGAGCCATTTGCATTCCGCCTCGCTCCGCATTTAGTTTGTCCAGTTTCGCCGAGAACCGCGCTCTAGGATTCGTGATAGTAAGACGAATATGTATACCCATAGCCTGAATAACCTGAATAGCCATAGCCTGTCTGGGCTTTTGCCCCCATTTGCGACAGAACAACACCAGCATATCTGGCTCCAGCGCCATCAAGCAGCTTCTTTGCCTGACGCATAATGTCACGATGGGTGGTACTCCATTTGACCAATAAGATAACCCGATCAGCCTGGCTAGCCAAATGCAGCGTCTCGCTTACAACATTGGCTGGCGGCGTATCCAACACGATCAGGTCGTATTGTTCACGCACTGCCATTAAAAAGTCTCTCATGCCCTGAGACCCAAGAACATCCTGGGGGCTGACAACCCTGGTCCCCGCTGCAACGATGTCCAGGCCCGTTTCCGGGTCTGTTTTAACAACTTCAGACCATTGATTGGTTTCAGCAAGCAACTCAACAATACCTGGCGATTGATCAATGCTAAATATCTTGTGTATTCGGCTACGGCGCAGGTCAGTGTCTACTAACAATACTTTACGGCCGCTCATCGCCATCAAGGACGCATAAGATGCGGAAACGCTACTTTTGCCTTCACCAGGAATAGCGGATGTGAAGACAATAACCTTGGGGTCATCATCAATCGCAGCCAGTTCGATATTCGTATGCAAGCTTCGCAGTGCCTCGCTATATCGAGACTTAGGATTCTTGATTGCGTGAGCGACGGGATCTTTATCTTTGCCATCGGTCAACTGGGGAAGGGCTGCCAAACAGGGCAAGCCAATGACCGTCTCCAAGTCATCAATCGTCCGCACACCGCGATCCAAAGCAAGATGTGCTAGAAATGCAACGGCGATACCGCCAATGAAAGAGATGAAAACCAAGACAAGCCCATAAGGAACTTTCTTGGGATAGCTCGGACTAACCGGTACTTCTGCATAGGCAATAATATCAGCATCCGCTTGCTGCAAATCTTCTTGCACTGATGTTTCTTGGAACCGACTTAAGAAGGTTTCATACAGCGCCCGCCTGGCACTCGCTTCGCGCTCAAGGGTTCGCATTTGAACTGAACCTCGATTAAGCTTAACCACCTCGCCTTTTAGCTCTTCAAGGCTTCTCTGCAGGTCCAGACGTTTTGAGGCTGCCGTATCAGCCGCGTTCCGATAGCTCTGTACAATATTTTCTATTTCCGCAGCAATCTGTGCGTCGGTATCCCGAATTTCTGCCTGCAGACTGATCATGCGAGGGTGACGCGCACCATATTCTTCTGCCAGCTCTGCGGCCTGACGTGTCAGATTGGCAGATTGAGTGCGCAATCCCTGAATAAGCGGAGATTTCAGATTGTCACCACCGCTACTTAAACCATTGTTGGCGATCAACCGCTCCACTTGTTCCAAGCGCGCATTCGCAGCCGCCTGTTCAGTGCGGGCAAGGATCAACTGTCCATTCACTTGAGAAATTTGCTGGTTGGTCAGGCTTGGGCCTTCTTCGCCTTTTATGAGGCCGATCTGCACTCGGTACTCTTCGACAGCCCGCTCCGAAGCCTCAACACTGTCACGAAGGTCGGCAATGCGATCATTTAGCCATGCCGTTGCTCTTTCTGTAGCACCAAACTTGGCTTCCATTTGGGCAACAAGGTACTGGTCGGCTAGCGCATTAGCTATCTGCATGGAGGTCCGAGGGTTAACGGTCTCTACCCTCACGTTAATGATATAGGACAGCCCTGCTTGCTGAGCACTAATTGTTCCCATGACCCGGTCGACAACCCGTGCGCGCTGTCGCCGCAGCATTTCTTCCTCACTCAGCATGTCCTGGCTCAGATTATCATCATAGCCTTCAATCCAGCTGATCGGATTAAGCCAGGCAAAACTCGATTTCTCTTCTTTAGGGGCTATAGCTGGATTAAATTGTGGGTCATTCACCAAATCCAGCTCGGTGACAACGCGTTCAACAAGTGAGCGCGAGCGCAATATCTGCACTTCTGTACCGATCCGCAGCGTATCCATGGGCACGCCTTGCAGAACAGCCTCGACATTCACCACCTGCGTTGGCGGCAAGCCTACACTGATCATCACATTTGCAGAATAGCGCGGCACAATCATGAACATCACGGTAAAGCCAACCACCATGATCACACCTGCTACGCCAAGAATGATCATTTTTAGGCGCCATAGCATCAGCAACAGACCGACGATATCTATAGCGGCATCATCACCCTCTCCCGGGGCGGCGCTAATGGACGTCACCTCAGCCGGTGAACGGGGTGTCGTGTGCTCGTATTGAGACATAAATCACAGAACCTTGATTGATCGCTGAAAAACTGCAGAGCCAAGTATGGTTATACCGGCCCTACAGACAACTAGAAAAGGGCGCGAGCGACTAGAAAAAGCGCTCGGGGACGTGGATGATATCACCAGGAAGTACAGGCGTTTCAGGGGATGCAACGATTCGCTGACTTTCGTCGCCGGACCGATCAATATAGACCTTATTTTCCTTTGCCCTGTAGGTATAGCCCCCACCAAGAACAACGGCGTTAATGACTTTCATGCCAGAAACATAAGAATAAGAACCAGGCGATTTCACCTCACCCAATATGTAAAACGGCCGATAGTTTACCATCTGCACATTCACACTGGGATTCTTCAGGTAGTCAGGCCGCAAGGCGTCAACAATCAGGTCTTCCAGTTCCCGCACCGACTTTTGCCCTGCCGCGATTTCACCAATGAGCGGCAAAGACACAGTTCCGTCTCCACCAAGCACAAAAACGCCCGATAGGTCTCCATGGCCGAAGACGGTTACCCGCACCTCATCACCCGGCCCCAACTCATAGGTTATTTCTGGCGAGTCGGCACTCTGGGAACGCACAGGCTCTGCGATAACAAAAGCGGCAACCACTATAGCAAAAACAGTTAATACCCTCAGGATCACATCATTCCCCTTACGCTATGTCGCGTGTAATACAGTTTGTATAGGTGCCTGCTGGCACGATCACAAGCCCTCGCCCGAAAATTGCTTACATTTCGGACTTGAGCCGCTATCCAATTTAGTGGCCTTTTTTAAGAAAACCTGCCTTTTATATAAGGTAGGTCACCTTAGATTCTCGGCCAGCTTGCCCATCAAGGCTATGGCATCAAGGTCAGTGCGATCGATCAACTGCAAGTAAACCCGATCTACACCTGCGTCCTCATAAGACTTAAACCGTTCCGATAGCGTTTCAACCGTGCCAATGGCGGGCGATGCCTTAAAGGCCGCCTGTGCTTCTTCAGAGGCTGCCATTTGGCCCATGCGACCCAGGGCATTGGCGGTGCGGACCTCGACATCAGCATCGCTTTCGCCAATGGCACACAGCCCCATCACAGACATCGCCAAGGTGGATGGGTCTCTGCCAATTGCCTGGCATGCGCCGTCCAGCGCTGCGCGACGCTCGGCAACCTTTTCGGTGGAACTAAACAAGAACGAGTTATATTCCGCCGCATATTTAGCCCCCAACACCAGCGACTTGGGGCCAGCGGCCCCACCAATAACAATAGGTGGGTGCGGATTTTGCACCGGATGCGGCAATGCGCTTTGTTCTTTCAACGTGTAGTGTGCGCCCTCATGGCTGAAGCTTTCCTCGGTCCAACTTTTGACAATCACCTCTACTTGTTCGGTCAACATATCGAAGCGCGTTTTCATATCAGGGAAATCAAAACCATTTTGCGTGTGCTCCAACTCATACCAACCCGCGCCGATGCCCATTTCAACGCGACCATTTGAAATATGATCCGCACTCGTGACAACACGAGCCATGTTGCTGGGGTGACGAAATGTCATAGGCGACACCAGCGTACCCAACCGCAAGGTCTTGGTGATAGCGGCCAGGCCTGAAATCGTCGACCACGCGTCAAGCGCGCCGCCCGGCGTACCCTGGATCATGGTGTAGTGGTCTGACCGGAAGAAGCCATGCAGGCCTGCGTCTTCGGCAGCATTGGCCAGCGCCACCCATTCGTCCCAGGTTACGCCTTCCTGGCCTTCAACCATCAATACGATTTGCATTTCTATCTCCCCTGCTATGAAAAAGCCGCATGCACATTGGCGGCCAAATTCTTGTATTCATTTAGCGGTACCGTAAGGGAAAGCTATGATCTGGGCTAGAACCCATATGCGCTTTGTGCAAACGCTGATGATGTTTGCCATGCTTGCCAACCTTGGCCAGGCACTGACCTGTTGCCTGGGCTTTGGCGATGCGGACGCGTCTGCCCACGACATGCAAATTACCCATATGGCCGATGGCGAGATGATGGCCCATGGCGGCGACCATTCCATGCATCACATGACAGAGGCCGAACACCCGGCACCAAGCCATATCGACCATGGAGGCGATCAAGGCGGTGGCCATGGCGGCCATGATTGCGTGTGCATGGATGGCTGTATGGGCATGACCCCCTACACGCCAGCACCCTCGGCCTTAACCGCGCCAGAACCCGCCATTTTCATCGCCGTGGCCATCCCACCGGCACACTCTTCCCTGGCGCTTGGGTCTTATTACGCATCCCTGACAGCCCGTGGACCACCCTCGCTCTCCTAACGCACCCCCCTTTTTATTTTAAGAGAGCCCAGAGCATTTGACTCTGGTTGCTCGCGTTGGAGATTCCATTGAAAATACGATCCTATACCGCAATGGCAGCGGCCTCATTGGCGTGCCTTATCGCAACACAAAGCTGGGCACAAGAACCCGGCATTGAAACCACACCAGACTTCATATCAACCGATGGCAGCTATGTTGTCGCAGAGCTTGAAACAGTCGCCATCACCGGCGAACGTGGCAAAGGCAGCCCCACGGGCCTTAGCCCCGCAGACGCCTTAAACCGCATTCAACGACGCCCTGGCGCAGTCGATATTCGCCCGGCGGAAGACTTTACCGAGACCTTTGTCGACGACCTCGCCGACACCATGTTTTTTGCCCCCGGCGTTATTATTAACGCGCAAGATGGGCAGGAGCTAAAGATTGCCATCCGGGGCAATGGCATTGGCACCAGTTATGAACGCCGAGGCCTGACAGTTCTGCGTGATGGCGTGCCCATCACCAGTGCCAGCGGCTCTACCAGCGTTCAAGAAGTTGACCCCCTGGCCATTCGCTTTATCGAAATTTACCGAGGCGGCAATGGGCTGCGCTATGGCAGCGGCAGCCTGGGCGGGGCCATTAATCTGGCAACCCCAACAGGCCTAACGGAAGACCACAGTGTCATGGCCCGCATAGAAGGCGGTAGCTTCGACAACTACCGCGCCCATGCAGCCCTGGCTGGCGGCAATAAAGACCGCGATTATGATGTCAGTGTCACTGGTCGCAAAAGCGATGGTTATCGTGAACACAACAAAACGTCGTCGCTATTCCTCAATAGTAATTTCGGCTGGCGCCCCAGTGACAAAGTTGAAACTCGCTTCTACGTCGAAGCCCAGCAAAGCAAGTTAGAGCTGGCAGGTGGCGCAACGTTGCAACAAGCCCTTGAAAGCCCCAGAAGCCCAGCAGCACCCATCACTATCGGCCCGTTTTTTTCCGGTGGCCCGGTTACAGTTCTTGACCCCGGCCCCGTAGCCGATGACTGGCAACGGAACCTCAAAGTTATTCGTTTGGTAAACCGAACGGTGATCAGCCTAGACTCAACAGAAATTGAAGTCGGTGGTTTTTATGTGCATCGCGACTTGCTTCACCCCATCACGGCTTTTGCCGGTGTTGTTGACCAGATCAGCAATGAGGGCGGGCTATTTGTGCGGGCCAGTGGCAATTTTGGTTCCGGTGCGCGCCAACACAGTTGGACACTGGGCGTTGAAACAAGCTATGGCGCAACAGATGCCAAACGCTTTTTCAATATAGGCGGCGAAAGAGGCGCCCTGCGTAGCCAGGCAGACCAGAAAAGCTTCAACCTGAATGCTTATGGTCAGGTGGAGATTTTCCTCAATGAGGCGGTTGCTATCATTGCGGGCACCCAGGTTGTGCATACTGAACGCGATTATGAAGTTTTGGTGGGCACAGACCCTTCCAATAAGGTTTCCTATACAGGCGTGGCTCCGCGCATTGGCCTGTTATGGGATGTCTCGGACCAAATCCAGATTTTCACCAACGTCACCAAGAGCTACGAGGCACCTTCCTTTGCTGAGCTCACTGGCGGCGGTGCCCTGAACTTTACCGGGCTGGACGCGCAATCTGCGTGGTCTGTAGAGCTCGGCACACGCGGGGCATCAGGCCCTGTGGCGTGGGACCTGACCCTGTACCGGTCACACATCAGCAACGAACTGTAGCAACGAACTGTTGAAATTTGGCGCACCTGGTTCGCGTGGTTTCGTCAGCTTCAATGAAAATGCCGATGACACAATCCATCAAGGCATTGAACTGGGGCTTGATATTTCTCTCGCCCGGAACTTCCTTGAAGCACGGGGTGGCGAGCTGACATGGCGCAATGTCTATACCTTCAGTGACTTCAATTTCGACGATGATGAGCAGTTCGGCGACAACCGTATCGCCGGTGTGCCCGAGCATGTCTATCGCGGAGAAATTCGCTACGACCAGGAAGGCCTGCTGTCCATCGGACTGAACCTGACCTGGGTGATGAAGTCCTTCTATGCAGACTTTGCCAATACAAGCTCGGTCCCCGGCTATGCCCTGCTTGGATTCAATGCGGCATTCGATCTGTCTGACAACATCCAGCTGATCGTCTCTGGCGAGAACCTCACCAACAAGCGCTACATCGCCGGTGTTTCAACCAATGCCGATCAATCGCAGGAAAACGGCCGAATTTTCGTCCCTGGAGAAGGCCGTGCTTTTTATGTCGGCCTCATTGGCAAGTTTTAGGAGCAAATCATGACAGCGAAATCAACTATGCGCGCATGGTCCCTATCCGTGCACAAAATCGTGGGCTGGACAGGCGGCATTGCCTTGCTGCTATGGGGCGTTTCCGGGTTCTTGCACCCGGTGATGACCTATGTTGGCCCAGCTCAAACAGCGTTCTTCCCACCCAGCCATCCGCTGGTGCTGGAGGGGACCAAACCTATAGGCGAAACGCTGGAGGCCGCGGGTATTACCGAAGCCTCCAACATCAAGGTTATCGCGGGGCCTGCAGCTAATGTGCTGCAAGTCACCCAGTCTGCTTTAGAGCCCCGACGCTATTTTGACTTGAAAACCGGGGCCGAATTGCCGGGCCAGGACATCAACCAGGCCGTCTTTCTGGCCCGATACTATTCGGGTTTGAAGGACGCCCCCGTCAAAAGCGTGACCTTCCAGACAGACTTCGACGACACCTATGGCTGGGTCAATCGATTGCTACCCGTCTACAAAGTGACGTTCGACACGCCCGACAATGTCACCGCCTTCGCCTATACAGAAACCAATGCGATGGCTTTTCTAACCAACGATACAAAATCCACCCTCAGCCAGTTTTTCTCAGCCATGCATTCGCTGGACTTTGCGCCAGAGAATGCTGAACCTTTACGGGTGCTGTATGTGGCCATCATGGTGGGCTCGTTGTTCATCATGGCCCTGTCCGGCGTTGGGCTGCTGATCTTCATTCGACTGAACCGTCGCACGCCTGGTATTCGGGGGTGGCATCGGGTGACATCATATGTGTTGGCGTTGCCCTTGCTGATGCTGTCGTTCAGCGGGCTTTATCATCTGTTTTACAGCAGCGGCATGCCTGTGGCGCGGAACCTTACGCTAAGCCCACCACAAATCGTGGCCAATGCCACCTTCCACGTTCCCAACCACTGGGCGGACATCACGGCGGGCCTGTCGGTGAATTCCCTGTCACTGGTTGACGCTGGGCAGGGCGACCATCTGTATCGATTGGGCCTAAAGCGTAAAAAAGTGGGCGCACCAGGACCCACCACGGAAGATGCCATCCGTAATGCACGGTTTGATGGCGTCCCCCGCACGGGACCGGCGCTTTACATCAATGCTGCCAATGGCAAGGTATGGCCCCAAGGCGACAAGGAACTGGCCCTGCGACTGGCCGAAAACTTTACCGATACGCCACGCGAGCACATTACCAGCAGTCGGTTGATTACCCATTTCGGGCCAGAATACGACTTTCGGAACAAGCGCTTACCGGTTTGGTAAATTCACTATGGCGAGCCACTGAACACCACCTACTTCATCGATACCGCTGGTGGTGCTTTGGCCGACTTGCGAACCGACCCAGGTCAGCTGGAAGCCTATTCCTTCAGCCTTCTGCATAAATGGAACTTCCTGCGCATGTTCGGGCGCGATGTCATGAACGCGATTGTCATGATCATCCTTGTGCTGTCCCTAGGGCTTATGGCAATCATCGGCCTACAAATGCAGATTAGCAGAACCAAGAACAAGTAAATCTCAGGAGCACAAAATGGACATGATCGGTAAAGGCATCTACTTCGAAGACCTGCCAGAGGGGCGCGAGTTCCGCACCATTGGCCGCACGATCACCGAAGCAGACATCACCAATTTCGTCGGTGCCACGGGCATGAGCGAAGTGCTGTTTACAGACCTCGACTATCTGGAAAACGGCACCGACTTCGATGGTCGCCTGGTGCCCGGCGCACTGGTTTATTCCGTCGCCGAAGGCCTGGTGATGACGGCGACGCTACAATATACCGGCGTTGCCTTCCTGGGCATGGAGCTAAACATGCACGGGCCGGTTTTCGCCGGCGATACCATTCACGTTGAATGCGAAGTGGTTGAGGCCCGTCGCACCAAGAAGCGGCCCGATCGTGCCCTGGTGCGCACCATGAACAAGGTGATCAAGCAAGACGGCACCCTGGTCATGACACTGAACCCACTACGCATGATGAAGTGTAAAACTGAAGCCTAGGTTATTCGCTACCGGGACCCACCGGGCGACCGGCAGAGGGCCTGTCAAAGCTACCCTGGCGAAACCCGCCAGATTCAATCGCCATCCGCGCAACATCAGCCGTGTTTGTTCCTTCATGGACACAGACTCGGCGGATGATGCGCCATTCATCCCCCCGCTTCTCATAATCATCGAGATAGCGCCCAACCCAGGTGTCTAGGGCTTCGGTGTAGTCCTTGAACAAATAAGTCACGTTATAGACCTCGCCATGGGCATGGATGCCGTCATCATCCAACTCTATCGAGTGGTTGAAAATGCAGTGAGATGTCGACCGCCAAGGCAAGTGAGCGGTCATACACATATCAGCAAATTCGTGCGCATTGCCAACAAACACCCCATGGTCATCTGTTGCATCAGGCCAATAGGCAGACTTCATCCAGTCCGGGTCCAGCCGGTCGACCCCGTGGCTGTATTTGTTAGCCACCTGGCGAATGCTCTCCATGTCCGACAATTGTTGCAGCGTATATCCCATCATCTTCCCCTAAATTCATTGATTGGCCTCCATATAAGCACCGGTCGCACCATGATGAAAGATGCTTGTGATGAAGCTTGGCCACAGGCGAACACTTCGCTAGGCTTCCAAAAAACCTGGGAGAGATGAAGATGAGCGATATCAGCATGGAAGAGATGGCCGCAGAACTGAAGGCCATGCGGGCCGAAATAGACGACCTTAAATCACGCGATGTTATTCGGCAGCAGTTCGTCCGCTATGGCCGCGGGCAAGAATGGCTTGATGCCACCTTGCTGCAAGAAGTGTTTTGGGATGATGCCGAAGTGGATTTCGGTTTCTTTGAAGGCAAGTTTAAAGACTATCTGCCCGTCTTGATGGAAATTGAACGCGGGCCGGAAACAACCTATCACCTGCTTAGCTCTGTACAGATTGAACTGGATGGCGACACCGCCTATGCCGAAGCCTATGGCATTGCTGGCGGGCGCGGCACAGACAAAATTAACATTTTTGGCGGACGCTACATCACGCGCTTTGAGCGTCGCAATGGTGAATGGCGCATGGCGAGCGTCCTTTATGTGTTGGACTGGAACATGGACCAGGACGTACCAGAAGTCCTCGGCGGGCCGCATCCAGAGTTGAAAATGGTCAAACCACGATCGCCAGATCACCCCTGGTTCCGCCGCATGGGCAGCGACGTTACGTGAGCAACCTGAATGGACGCACAGCCCTGATCACCGGGGGCACATCGGGCATTGGCGAGGCAACGGCCTATGCCTTTGCCGCCGAGGGTGCCCGCGTGGCTGTGGCTGGTCGGCGTGCCGACCGTGGAGCCCAAGTCGTGAATAAAATCGCCGCCGATGGTGGTGAAGCACTCTATATCCGGGCTGATATGAGCTCGGACAGCGACATCAAGGCGATGGTCGACCACGTGATTGGCGCTTGGGGCCAGTTGGACTTCGCCTTCAACAATGCCGGGATGTTTGGCACGGAGGCCCCTTTCCACGCCTATGATGACGACATTTGGGACCAGTGGATGGATGTAAACCTCAAAGGCGTTTACCGCTGCATGAAATATGAGCTGGCCGCCATGATGGCCCACAACGAAAATGGCGGCAAAGAAGGCCCCAGCCGCTGTATCGTCAACAATGCATCCATTATGGGGCAACGTGGCAGCACCTATGCCGGGCCAGCCTATGCCGCCAGCAAACACGGCGTTATTGGCCTGACACAACAGGCCGCCATTACTTATGTGCAGGAAAACATTCGCGTCAACTCCGTCTCGCCCGGCCCCACCGTCACCGAAATGACAGCAGCAACCGCTGCCATGCCGGATGAAATAAAGCAGAAGATCATTGACGACCTGTTGCCCATTGGCCGCATGGGTGAAGCCGAAGAGGTTGCCGCTGCAGTGGTTTTTCTATGCTCTACAGGGGCAGGCATGATTACCGGCCAGGACATTGCCGTCGATGGCGGGCAATTAGCCAAACTGTAGCTATTGCGCCTCGTCGCGTGCTTTTTCCTTGGCCTTGTCTTTAGAGCCAACCACTACAATTTCCTTGGGTTTTTTGGCCGCTGCCGTGTCGGCAGAGCCTGCATCCGATTCCAGGGAGGGCGGGTCTATCTGAGTCTGTGACGAAGAAGTGCTGCTCTCTGTTTTGACGCGGCCTGGGCGCTTGCGCAAAAGAGGGTCGGTCGTATCACCCTCAGCAGACGCGCCGCGCTCAAGCGTAACATTGTCATATTTTACTCGGCCGGGCCGCTTGCGCAGCACGGGGTCTGCTGTGGTTGAAGGCGTGGCCACCCGGCCTTCGTTCGAGCGCGTGGAATTATGGTCTTCAGCCGCCATGGTAACCCCGGAGCTAAAACAATGATCGCGGCTGTTGCCATTAGAATACGCATGGTCTTCCCCTCAAGCTGTTTATCTGGGCAAACCCTACCACAGCAAGATAAACCCAGGATGAACAGGGGAGGAAAAACCTATTGTCGGGCTGTTAATGCCTCTTGGGCCGCCATCATCGCGGCACCCAATTCGGCAGCGAAAGCTGGGTCGAGTTCCAGGTTTGCAACCGTGGGATAAGTTTCCGGGTCCAGCATCCGGAAGATGTAATTGAAGGGTTCGCAGCTTCTGGTGCTAACCACATATACAATTTCGTCCGTAATCGTGCCTTCGGCGTGCAATGAACCTTTGGGGATGATTAATTTGTCACCAGGCCCCAGGTCTTCGCGCTCACCTTTTTCGTTCAGCACATAGGTTTGACCCTTGAGCAGATAGCCTTACACATCGTCGTCGTGCCAGTGCAATGGCAGTTCGGGGGATGGCGTAGAAATATAGGTGGTTGGCCAGAAGCCAGATTGTTTGATGGCTTCCATAACGTCTTCAAGCGTTGAGAACGCACCGCGCTCAACACTCATAACTGGTCTGTCGGTCATTTTCATTTCCTTGTTTGCTTTTGGTTCAGGGCACCCGTATCAGGCGATAGAGCTCATCAATTGCTCCGCAAGCTTGGGGTCAAGTGCCAGCATATCTGGTGTCGGATATGTTGCTGGGTCAAGCATACGAAGGGCATTCATATAGGGTTCGCAATTGCCGAGGGTCACAATATAGGTGACAGTCTCAGTCACTTCGCCTTCGGCGTGCAGCGAACCTTCGGGGATCACCAACCTGTCGCCAGGCTCCAGCGTAATTTTATTGGAGTCCGCATCCAGAATGTACGTGCTGCCCGACATAACATAGCCAATGATATCGCCATCATGCCAATGTACCGGTAATTCCGGACTGCTGAGCGAAATGTGAGTAGTCGGCCAGAAGCCAGTTTTCAAAATGTCGCGCATGACATCGTCTTTGGTCTCGAAATAACCTTTCTCAACCTTCAGCACACCCCTGTCAGACATAAGTCTCTCCCTCGTATAACTTGTTCCCGTTAGCGCACAGGCTATGCCCGCTATACCGCTGTGTCCATAGCAACGCCTCTTTTCATCCCTGCAATTGGTCGTTAGGCTGTGGCCCACAATCAATGGGGAAGAACAATGCCAATACAAATTGAAACCGACGTCTTTGAAAATATGGGCGGTGTCTATGACACCCTGAAAGACCGTGAGTTATGGCCAATGATGGCGGTACACCCCAAAATCGTACCCGAAGACCCGCATTGGCACATCCAGAACAACCACATCTTCATCGTTGAAGGCGAGGCCGAGTTCCATGATGTGGAAGCTGATGTCTGGCATAAATTATCAGCAGGCGACATTTGCTATATTCCGCGCCGCACCCTGCACGCCATTCGCGCTGATGGCCCGGTTGTGTTCATTGCCGCCTTCGACGATGCCATGCGCCTGACAGAATTCGTGCCGTTTCCACCAGCAGCTCTTAGCTAGCGCTAGGCTTGCCTGATGCAGTCAGGCGGAAGACAATACCCAGCACCACCCAGCCGATAACGATCGCCCATTCATGGGGCCAGATCAGGCCTGCGGGGCTGCCCGGCACATAGAGAAACAGCATGCCCACCGATAGGGTGAGTGCGCCATAGCCAACCAGATTGCCGTGGCGCACCTTGTAGGGCCGTTCCATTTCCGGTTCGCGCTTGCGTAAGGCCAGGAATGAGACCGCCACCATGCCATA
>Ga0055584_100003090_pt1 | contig 16446 bp, 12 predicted proteins | sample OSDHelmetaG_FD_58716 | JGI IMG/M metagenome (GOLD analysis project Ga0055584, IMG submission 58716) | Pelagic marine sediment microbial communities from the LTER site Helgoland, North Sea, for post-phytoplankton bloom and carbon turnover... | ecosystem: Environmental > Aquatic > Marine >... | reverse complement strand
CAGGCCGGATTGCAACGCCTGCGCGATGATCTAGCGGCGGCACGGCTCGATGCGCTCATCGTGATCGGCGACGACCAGAACGAGATGTTTGGCACCGAAAACCTGCCGGCCATCCTGATCTATCGTGGCGAGACCATCCCCAACACGCCCCGCCATTTGGGTGGACCGCCACGGCCTGCGTGGAACCAGAAAGCCACGGCGGCCTTCTACAATGACCCAGCCCGGGATTATCCGGTGGATGCGGCGCTGGCAGACCACCTGATCGGCGCTCTAAGCCAGGCGGATTTCGATATCTCCACCGCCGACCGAACTGTTGGCGAGGGCGAGGGCCACGCGGTCGCTTTCCTCCACAATCAGTTGATGGGAGTGGAGCCCGTGCCGGTGGTGCCGGTGTTCCTCAACACGTATTACCCGCCGAATCAACCAACGCCTCGCCGCTGTTATGCGCTCGGCCAGGCGATCCGGCAGGCGGTTGAGAGCATGCTGGGCAATGCGCGCGTCGGCATTGCGGCGTCAGGAGGGCTCAGCCACTTCACCGTCGATGAGGAATTGGATCGGTCGGTGCTGGCTGCTTTGGCCGCAAAAGACGCCTCCACCCTTCATAACCTGCCCCTGAACAAGCTGGAGGCTGGCAGCTCCGAAATTCGCAACTGGATTTGCATTGGCGGAGCCTTGGAGGGACTGGGCCTACAATGGCACGACTACATCCCTGGCTACCGCTCGCCGGCAGGCACTGGCACGGGCATAGCGTTTGCGGCTTGGAGCTAAGCCAACGCCGGCAAGCCCAATACCTCCCGCAAAGTCGGCCCTTCATACTCGGTCCGGAACAGACCGCGAGCCTGTAACTCTGGCACGACCAGGGAGCAGAAATCGTCCAGCGTGTTCGGCATGACGGCGGGAAGCAGATTAAAGCCGTCGGCGGCGCCGTTGCGGAACCAGTGTTCCATATGGTCGGCGACATCCTGGACGTTGCCGATGATCATGCAATGATTGCGCGCCGCCTTGGCCTGCACCGCCACCTGGCCCAGCGTGTAGTTGTTCTCGCGGCCGATTCGCACGAACGTGCCAGGCCCGCTCTTACGCAGGTCGTTGCCTTCCAACGGCGGCATCGGGGCATCTGGGTCGTAGCCGGAGAGATCCACGCCACCCAACAACCGACCTAGCCCCTCGACCGCGTCCCGCACGTCGACCATCTCGTGCAGCGCGTCGAACTTGGCCCGCGCCTCCTCTCGCGTCTTGCCAATGAACAGCGAGAGGCCCGGCATCACCTTAATGCTATCAGGCGAGCGCCCACGTTGGCGCGCAGCCTCCTTAACCTGGCTATAAAATCCCCGCGCGCCCTCAAAGTCCGCCTGAGCAGTGAAGATGACATCGGCGATGCGAGAGCCCATTTCCACCGTCGCATCCGAGCCGCCCGCCTGAATCACAATCGGCCGCCCCTGTGGCGAGCGCGAGACGTTCAGCGGCCCCTTGACCTGAAAATGCTTGCCGCGATGATTAAGCGTGTGAACCTTCGACGGGTCAAAAAACTGCCCCGATTTCTTGTCATACAACAGCGCGTCGGCGTCAAAGCTGTTCCAGAGCCCCATGACCACATCGGCAAACTCATTGGCGCGCTCGTACCGCATCTCGTGCGGTTCGTGCCGGTCGCGGCTGAAATTCTGCGCCTCCTCCAACTGGCCGCCGGTGACGCAATTCCAGCCCGCCCGCCCGCCGCTGATATGATCCAGCGAGCCAAACATGCGGGCGATGTTGTAGGGCTCCCAATAGCTGGTGGCAGCGGTCGCAGCCAGGCCGATATTCTTGGTGTGGCTGGCCAGCGCTGATAACAGAGTCATTGGCTCCAGCCGGTCCACTTTCGAGCTGTTGGTGATGGCCTCCAACTCGCTCCCACCAACAATCGCGATTTGGTCAGCGACAAACAGCATGTCGAGCTTACCGGCCTCGGCCATGTGCGCGAATTCGACCCAGCGCTGAAAATTCGAACCGCCATCCACCACCGCATCCGGATGGCGCCAGCCCAAATGATGGTAATTGCCGTCGGCGGTCAGGAACACCGCCAGGTTCATGTGTTTGCTGGGTGAAGTGTCGGTGGTCATTTTGCTAAATGCTCAATTCGGACGTGGACGGGGAAACGTTACGAAGGAAACCACCTGTTTCCAAGGCCCTTGTCGCCCGGCGGAGGCACCGTCTAGCATAGCCCAACCAAGCCTCACCCCTGGAGCAGTCCACCATGCAATTCGGCATAAGCTGTGGCTATATCAACGATATCGGCTTCGTTACCCATGCGGAAAAGCTAGGCTATGACTTTGCCTGGTTCCCGGATTCGCCGCTGATGCGCTCCAACATATGGGCGATGATGGCAGTAGCGGCGCAGCAAACGCAACGTATCCGCCTTGGCACCGGCTTGGCGATCCCTGGCCTGCGGCTTGCACCCGTCGCCGCCGGCGGTATCGCGACGATCAACAAGTTGGCGCCGGGCCGCGTGTTTTTCGGCACTGGCACCGGCAACACCGCCATGCGTACCCTCGGCCAGCGCCCAGCCAAGATCGCTGAATACCGCGAATATATTCGCGTTATCAAAGCGTTGCTGGCAGGCGAGGAGACGGAATACAGCTTGAATGGCGAGAGCCACGCCGTTCAATTCCAGAACACTCACCTGGATTATATCGACCTGGAGCACCCCATCCCGATGATGGTCGGCGGCTTTGGCCCTCGCGCGCAGGGGCTGGCAGGTGAGTTGGGCGACGGCGTCATCACTGGGATTCCCCGTGGCGGCGCGATTTCCAGCGTTCTTGCTAACGTGAAGCGCGGCGCAGATGCTGTCGGGCGCAGCCTCGACGGTGGTTTTCGTGTGTATGCCCTCGCCAATTTGCTCATGCTGGAAAAGGGCGAGACACTGGCCTCCGAACGCGTGGTTGCCGAATGCGGCCCGGCGATCATGGCGAATGTGCACTACCTGGTTGATTTCATCCGCGAAACCGGTCGTGAGCCGCCGGATTATGTGTTGCCGATCTGGGAGGAGTACATGGCCTTTCATATGTCCCGCGACGAGGCCACAAGGCACATGGCGCTGCACCAGAGCCATTACAGCTACCTGGACCCGGATGAAGCCCGCTTCATCACGCCAGAAATCATCCGCAATTTCTGCATCGCCGGCCATCCGGAGGAGATCGTCGTTCGGCTTCGCGATCTGGAGCAACAAGGCCTGGACGGCATTGTCTTTAGCCTGCCAACCGATCTAGCCTTTCGCCGCACGGAAGATTTTGCCCGCCAGGTTATCGCTAAGATGTGAGGAACCTCCATCCCTACACTTCACCCTGAGCCTGTCGAAGGGTCCTCTCATCTTGGCGTTCAGACCCTTCGACAGGCTCAGGGTGAAGGCGTGATGACACATTCACCGTCAATTTAAAGAGTCCAATCAATGGCAAAAGTCAAAATCGGCGATGCGCCCAGGCGGGCTGAGGATGCAAGGTTCATCACTGGCTCCGGCTGTTATGTGGATGACATCCAGCCGGAAAACCTGGCTCACGCCGTCGTGTTGCGCTCACCACACGCGCATGCGGACATTCGCGCCATCGACACCAGCGATGCGGCTACCTCGCCCGGCGTTATCGCAGTTCTAACAGGCCAAGACCTGGCCGCCGCCGGTATTGGCGAGTTGCTGCCGAACGAGCGGGCCAACATCTATTCTGGTGAGCCATTCCGCTATCCCACCCAATACCCTCTGGCCAAGGACCGGGTGCGGTATGTCGGCGATCCGGTCGCCTTGGTCATTGCTGAAAGCCAGGCGCAGGCGATGGATGCTGCCGAGCGCATCGTGGTTGACTACGCCACCCTACCAGCCACGACAACTATCGCTGAGGCGATTGAAACCGACGACACAGGCAACATTTGCCTGGAATGGGCTGTCGGCGACGCGGACAGGACCGATGCAGCTTTCGCAGCAGCAACCCACGTCACCAAACTAAACCTCCACAACCACCGCATCTCCACCAATTCCATGGAGCCGCGGGGCGCCATCGGAGCATTTGACCCAGAGACCGACCGTTATACACTGCACGTATCCTCGCAAAGCCTGCACGCCACTCGCGACCGCGTGGCGGAAACGCTGGGTGTGGAGGCAGCCAACGTCCGCTTCGTTGCCCCGGATGTGGGCGGTGGCTTTGGTGTCAAAAACTTTGCCTACCCGGAGATGGTGCTGCTCTGCTGGGCTGGGCGCGTCGCCGGACGGCCTGTCAAATGGATCAACGGCCGCAGTGAGGGCTTCGTCTCCGATCATCAGGCGCGAGACAACGACTCCCGCGCCGAGCTAGCACTTGACGCAAAAGGCAACTTCACCGCGCTCCGGGTCTGGAGCAGAGGCAATCTAGGGGCCTACCTCACCGGCAGCATGGCCCGTATCTATACGGAGCAATTCGTCAAACTGCCCGGCGGCCCCTATATCATCCCGACACTGCATGTAGACGTCGGCGCGGTCTACACCAATACCGTGCCGACCGGCGTCACCAGGGGCCCCGGATTTGGCGAGTTCGCCGACATCATAGAGCGGTTGGTGGATCGCGCCGCCGCCGAAACCGGGCGCGAGCCGGCGGCTTTGCGGCAACAGAACATGATGCCAGAGGCAGCCATGCCCTTCACCAATGCGGTTGGTGCGGTCGTCGACAGTGGCCATTTCGCACGCAACGTCGAGAATGCCATGGCCCGTGCGTCGGATGGCTTTGCCACCCGCAAAGTCGCGTCGGAGGCCAATGGCCGGCACCGAGGCCTGGGCATCGGCTATCACATGAAAGCCACCTTTGGCGCGCCGGAGGAGAATGTCGAACTGCGCTTCGACGACGACGACAAAATCACCTTTACGACAGGAACCCAGGCTATTGGCCAGGGCCACGAGACCAGCTTTCCGCAGATCATCTCCGACCTGCTGGGCTTGCCGTCAGAGGATGTTCGCTATCAGGCCGGCGACACCGATCTGATCGCCAAGGGTGGCGGCCATGGTTCTTCCCGCGCCACGTTTATGGCCGGCACGGCGATCTTTATGGCCGTCGAGAAGATCAAGGAGAAGGGCAAACGGATCGCCGCCCAAATGCTGGAAGCCGCGGAGGCGGATATCACCTATGACGACGGCGCCTTCCACATTGCCGGCACCGACCGCAGCGTCGGCCTGATGCAAGTGGCAGCCAAAGCTCGCGAGCAGGCTGAGCCATTGGACACGTATCAGGATTTCACCCGCACCCACCACACCTTTCCGAATGGCTGCCACGTGGCAGAGGTCGAAGTCGATCCGGATACCGGTGTCGTCACGCTCGCCGGCTATACCGCGGTGGACGACTACGGCACCGTCATCAACCCGATGCTGGCGGCAGGTCAGGTGCACGGCGCCATCGCTCAGGGCGTCGGGCAGGCGCTGATGGAGCATGTGGTGTTTGACAAAGATGACGGACAATTGCTGTCCGGCTCCTTCATGGATTACTGCCTGCCGCGGGCCGACGACCTGCCCAGTTTTGACGTAACATTCGACGGTACGCCTTGCACCACCAATCCGCTGGGTGTGAAGGGCGCGGGCGAAGCCGGCGCTATCGCTGGCTTCCCCGCCGTCGCCAATGCCTTGCTGGACGCGCTGCGCCCTTACGGTATCGATTCAATCGAAGGGCCGGCTACACCGGAGCGGGTGTGGCGGCTGATCCAGGCGCACAAATCGCCTGGGTAACCAACCGTCAGTCGGTCTATTCTGCTGCGATATCGGAGCGCTTTGCCCCCTGGTAGACGAACTCCGACCCATTAAGGTCAATGGCTGGGAATTCGTCCTTTTCACGCCAATAGTCCTGGGTGTGTTGCCAGTCGCGCTTGGTGCCGCGACGAGGCAGCAACGGGACGGCGCGTTCAAGGTAATGCGGGTTGAAGTCTTCTTCGTCCATCCAATCGAGGATTTCCATCCCCTGATCCTCCGGGCGAAGCGCTACTTCGATGCTCTTGGCACCCATCGCTTTCATATGGTTGAGCGTGCGGCAAACGAATGCCGCCACCAACTCGCTACGCAACGTCCAACTGGCGCGGAAATAGCCGAACACCCAGGCCAGGTTTGGCACGCCGGTGAACATGGTGCCGCGATAGGTGACGGTGTTGTGCCAGTCCAGCGCCTTGCCATCAATGCTGAAGGCAATATCGCCCATGATGTTCATGTTGAAGCCGGTTGAGGCGACGACCAGATCAGCTTCCAGAACTTCGCCGGACTTTAACAGGATGCCATTCTCGACAAACCGGTCGATTTCATCGGTGACGACGGAAGCATGACCAGCGGCTATGCCCTTGAACAGGTCAGCATCCGGCACGAAGGCGATGCGCTGGCGCCAGGGGCGATAGCTGGGCGTGAAATGCTTTTCAACATCGTAATCCGGCCCCAGCAACTCCTGAATATTGCCCAACAACAGCTTCTTCACCGCATCCGGTTTTTTGATGCACATCTCGGTAAAAGCCGCTTGCTCATACATAATTTTGCGGCGGGTCACTTCGTGAACGATTTCCTCGTCCATTTGCAGAGTGCGCAATTCCTCCGCAATCTCAATCGCGTTCCGGCCGGTGCGGAAATAGGTGGGCGAGCGTTGCAGCATGGTCACATGCTTCGCCACGCCAGCCATGGCGGGAACAATGGTCGCCGCACTGGCGCCAGAGCCGATGACCACGACATTCTTGCCGGCGTATTCGGTATCGTCCGTCCACTCCTCCGAGTGCACCAGCTGGCCCTTAAAGTCCGCAACGCCATCCCACTCCGGCATATAGCCCTGGTTGTGCCGGTAATAGCCCTGGCACATGTAGAGGAAGTTGCAGGTGAACTGCCGGCTTTCGTCCGTCTCCAGGTTTTTCGCCGTCACGGTCCAGAGCGCATCGGCGGATGACCAAGAGGCATCCGTGATCTTGTGACGGTAGTGGATGTGCGGGCCGATGTCGTTCTCTTTGATGACATCGCCCATGTAGTTCAGGATTTCCTCGGCCGTCGCAATCGGCGGGCCGACCCAGGGCTTGAAGCTGTAGCCGAAGGTATGCAGGTCGCTGTCAGAGCGGATGCCGGGATAGCGGTGGGTCCACCAGGTGCCGCCATAGCTCTTCTCCGCCTCCAGGATGACATAGCTGGTGCCGGGGTTGTGCTGGTTAAGGTAGTAGGCGGCGCCAACGCCGGAAATGCCTGCGCCGACGATGAGGACGTCGAAATGTTCGGCCATGCGTGGTCTCCTTCGGTCACAGAAATCGCCAGATCGGCGACTGTTAAACGAAAGTATCACACTCCCGTGAACCACCCACCATGCGCCATACCGTACCCACCCCTGCGAAGCGGTGTCGCGGAATGAAAAACGCCCCGGACGCAATGTCCGGGGCGCATAAAGCGGGAGCCGAGGCCCTGGTGCTTCTAGGCGCGGCGGCGGGCGGCAGCGGCGAGGCCGACGGCGCCGACGGCCAGCAGGCCGAGCGTTGCCGGCTCTGGCGTTTCCATTTCCGTCGTTACATGCACGGCAAAAGCATCGGCAATGCCGGTATTGATATCCCAGTCGCTGCTGTCCGGCGCGGTGGAATAAAGGAATGCACGGGTCGGGTCACCTACGGACGCGAGGCGCGAATTTTCCCACGTGCAAGGATAACTGGCGGCTCTGTCAAGCACCGCCATATGCCCGAAATCGCTTGGGCAGCCACCATACGAGCGGTTGGCGAACCAATGCCGGTTGATGCCGGAATCGCCTGCGATGGAGAAGACGTTGAAGCCACCACCGCCAAGATTGGTCCAACTCGACGATATTACGTTACCGGGCGCGAAGAAGTTGCTCTTGCTGGTGCCGGGTGAGAACAATGCGAATGCGACCTCTGACCCTTCAAAGTAATAGGACACGCGCACCGATAAGACATCGCCCCGGTTCGTATCGACGAAGCTGTTCTTGTAATCGATACCGTTGTTGGTCAGAGCGGTCGAGCCAGCCGCGCCTTCGTTATGGCCGCCGGCATTAATCCAGTCTTGCCATACGTCAATATAGCCATCGACCGAGGCTGCGTCGGGCGCCAGGTCGCTGACCTTCATCGCCAGAATTGTGCCAGCATTGGCAGCAGCGCTCAAACACATCGCCGAAGCAAAGGCTACCGCGCCGGCAATCAATCTTACGCGCTTTACATTCCTCCTTACCAAGACAAATAGGTATACACTTACAACACAATTTTGACCCTTTTTAAACCCGCCTATGCCTCAAAATCTAATCTTTGGCCGTCAGGCTTGCTGTTGACGCCAGGGTCCATCCGGTAGGCGGAACAAAGTTTGCTGGGTTGGATGCACGCCCTTTCGATACAGTGATATTGGGCTAGAATGTTGGCTATCCCGCAGATTGCGCCGGCGTCGGCGCACGCAGCAGCAAGGAATTGCCCCATGTCATTCTATGAAAACGGCGACGTTCGCATCCACTACGAAGACACTGGCTCCGGCTTTCCGTTGCTGGTAACGCCGGGCGGCGGGCTCAACTCCAACATGGGCAATTGGCAGCGGGCGGTGTTCAATGCGCCGGAACTGCTCAAGTCGGACTTCCGCTGCATCACCATGGACCAACGCAACGCCATCGGTGGCGAGAGCACCGGGCCGGTGCCGGTGGATGATCCCTGGAACGGTTTTGCCGACGACCATTTGGGCCTGATGGATCATCTGGGGATCAAAGAGTTTGCCTTCATGGGCTACTGCATCGGCGGCTGCTTCGCCGGCAAGCTGATCGAGCGGGCGCCGGAGCGGGTCAAGGCTGCCGTTTTCGTCCAAAGCGTCGGTCACCGGCCTGAGGACCCGGACGTCATGTATCGCCATAGCAGCAATGGCTGGGCGGCGGGCTTTATGCCGGATCATCCGGAGGTGGACCAGGCGACAATCGACCAGTACCTACACAATCTCTACCGCGTGAACCCGGACTTTCTCTACAGCGTCAGCCGCGATGTGATCGCCAATTGCGTCACGCCGATCCTGGTGCTGCCAGATGACATCGACTCCCACCCGCTGCAGACCTCCATTGACGTCGCCTCGCTGGCGCCAAATGCGGAGATCACGGTGTTTCCATGGAAGGAGCCACCAGAGCTGAAGGCGCGCACGGTCGAGCGGGTACGGCGGTTCCTGAAGACGTACACTGCCTAAGGTAAGGTCACCCGATGCCAGATCCGCTGGTGTCGGCACCGGCGATCTGGCACCGGCGATCTGACACCGGCGATCTGGACGACGAATAGGTTCAGGCGGGCGGGTTTGCCCGTGCGACCAGCCTATTCGCTTGCGCCCGGATGGCATGCCACTAACGTGGGTCGCGTGACTCTTTTCCCTGACGACGACCACAATCGGAATTCCATGCCGAGCCCAGCATCCAGCAACATCGTGCTTCGCCGCAACGCCGTGCTCATCGCGTCGCTAGCGTTCATGGTGATCGGCACCGGCAGCATTTATTTTCTGGTGGTCGCCCTCAAGCTGATCACGGCGGAATTTGATTGGCCGCGGGTGGTGCCGTCTGCCGCCTATGCCCTGCAATACTTTGGCGGCGGCGTTGGCGGCATCTTCATGGGCTATTGCCTGGATCGCTTTGGCATGGGCATTCCAGCGGCCCTAGGCGCGGTGATGATCGGCCTGGGCGCGATGCTCACCAGCTATGTCACCAGCCCGTGGGAGCTTTACCTGATCTATGGCGTAATGCTGGGTTTTTTAGGCCGGGCCGCGCTGTTCTCACCACTGACCGCCAACATCACCCGCTGGTTTGAGCACAACAAGAGCATGGCGGTTGGCATTGTCGGCTCCGGCCAGGCGCTGTCTGGCGCTGTCTGGCCAACGGTGTTTCAGTATCTGTTCGAGACCATCGGTTGGCGCGAGACCGCTGCCTGGTATGGCGTTTTCGTGCTGGCGACCATGCTGCCAATGGTGCTGATCCTGCGCATGCGCCCACCCGGGGCGGAGGCCGAAGCCGCCCCGATTGCCAACGCCAAACCGCGCCGCGATGGCCCGCGCTCGCTGGCGGGAATGACGCCGCGACGGATGCAATTGACGTTGTCCATCGCGTCTATCGGCTGTTGTGTGGCCATGTCATTGCCGCTTGCCCATATCGTCTCCCACGTCAGCGATATTGGATTTGAGCCTGCCCGGGGTGCTGAGGTCTTGTCGGTCATGCTGACCTGCGCCGCGCTCAGCAGCTTTTTTGGCGTCGGCTATTTGGGCGGGCGCTTCGGTGGCCTGCGGGCGATTTTCGTGTTCTCGTCGGCTCAGGCTTTATTCCTAGCCTCCTTCGCCTTTGTCGAGAGCCTGCCGTCGGTATACATCGCGGCTGCCCTGTTCGGCATGGGCTATGGCGGCATCCTGCCCTGCTATCCGGTCATCGTCCGCGAGTATCTGCCAGCACCAGAGGTGGGCCGCCGCACTGGCGTTGTCATCCTGTTTGCCGGCACCGGCATGGCCTTAGGCTCCTGGCTCGGCGGCTATGTGTTCGACCACACTGGCTCCTATGACATGGCATTCTTGATCGGCGCGGCGTTCAACCTGGCCAATCTGGCAATCATCGGCAGCCTGATCTGGCAGACCAGAATACGCGCGCTCTCGCCCGGCTGACGAGGCAGCAGCTTTGGTTTAGGGGTTGGGCCAATCCGCTCGGCTTTTATCGTGCCACTCGAACGCTCGCCACTCTTTATCGGGCGCCGCCAGTACCTACATAAGCCAGTGGTGCAACAACTCTGCCAGTTGCTAGGCTAAAGCCGTTGTAGCCCGTTGGAAACGCTTCGTTCACCGGTACAGACAGAAGGACAAACCGATATGACCCAGTTCCGCCAGACCCGTCGCACCCTTCTGGTCAATAGCGCAGCCGCAGCCGGAATCGTGCTTGCATCCAGCGCATCCGGTCTGCTCGTGCCGGCGCAGGCGAAGGGACTGGCACCAACGCCAACGATGCGGGGCGGCGCCAATAACTACCGCGCCGGAGCACCTGTTGTGGAACGGATTGGCGGCGGTGGCTTTATGATGACTGGCACCGTTCGGCGAGCTGGCGACGGCGCACCCCTCGCAGGCATTCGGATTCAGATCTGGGCGCACACGACCGAAGGCTATGAGCGCGACGAGCGCAGCCATGGTGCGACCCTGACTGATGCAAACGGAGAGTTCCGTATGGATATGCCGCAAATCGTGCCGGCCTTCGGTCAGGCGCATGGGCATCTGGCCTATGATTCCGAGTATGACGAAAACGGGTTTGAAACCGTCTTTCTGCGCCCTATCATGGGCAGTTCCAGCGACACCAGCCTGCGCACGCATTTCGTGCTCAAGCCGGTCTGACTCTGACACGCTCCGCAATGGGATCGGCCCGCGCCATCCTGATCTGGGCAGCGCTTACCGCCGCGATTGCTATTCCCATCATCGCGGCGGCGATGAGCCCGCAGCTCGCCTGGCGAGACCCTGTCTATATAGCGGCAGGCTTTGCAGGCGTCGGCGGGATGGGATTGTTGTCGCTACAACCGCTACTGGCCGGCGGATATCTGCCAGGGCTGTTTGGGCGTCGCGGTCGGCGGTGGCACAAATGGATCGGTGCCGGATTGGTGGTGGCGGTGATCGTCCATGTCATCGGCCTATGGCTGACCAGCCCGCCCGATGTAATTGACGCGCTGCTGTTCCGCTCGCCAACGCCGTTTTCCGCCTGGGGCGTGGTTGCAATGTGGGCGGTATTCGTTGCCGCAGGAATTGCAGCACTGCGCAGACGGTTGCGCCTCAGGGCAAAGCTTTGGCGCTTGCTGCATACAAGCCTCGGCACAGTCATTGTGATTGGCAGCATCGTCCACGCAATGTTGATTGAAGGGGCGATGGGGACGGCCTCCAAGGCGGTGCTCTGCGCGCTTGTCCTGGCAGCAGCGACGAAAGTAATCGTCGACCTCCGCGTTTGGACGCTTTTTTCCCGTGGCCGCGGGAAACCCTGACGGAAGCCCTCGCTTGGCCTCTAAGCCTCTGGATATGCGCCCAGCAACACTTTGCCCATATACTCCCGGGCATCGATGGGGGAGTACGGCTGCATGAACGGGCCGGCGCGCACATCGCGGTAGATGCGCGACAGCGGGTTGCTGGCGGCAAAGCCACCGCCGCCGAACAGGTCCATCGCCTGGCTAACGATCTCGATGGCGTTCTTGTTCACCACCCATTTGGCGGATTGATAGTCCTTCATCAACTCGTGGCCCTGTTCCCAGGTGGCGTCCGCACCACCGCGGCTCTCCTCCATGAAGGCGTCGAGCTGTTCGCCGAGGCGGGCCAGGATGCTTTGTGAGGTGGCCAACAGGATCTCCATCTCCGCCAGCGCGTGCAGAACACCAGATCGAGACGCAGCACCTTCCGCCTTGCGTTGGTGGTCCAGGGCATAGTCATAGGCCGCCTCCGCCAGGCCCAGGAACGCGCCGACCAGAGGCACGTTGGCCAGTGTACGGTTGACCAGAACCGGAATGCTCCACTGGCCCCAGGGGCCTATCCGGCGGAGTGCGTCGTGAGGCACCAGGCAATCGTTGAATGTGATCGACTGGCTGCCAGAGGCGCGCATGCCAAGGGCATCCCAGTTGTCATGCTGGTGCACGCCGGGCGTTGCCATCGGGAGCAGCACGTTGGTGATGTGGTCGCCGTCTGCGTCTCGCACACGCACATTGGTAGCGATGTGGGTGGCGAGCGGCGACATGGTCACGAAATGTTTGGTGCCGTTGATGCGCCAGCCATCTGGGTGAGCGAATGCCTCGCTAAGTGGATGTAGGTTGTCATTGCCGCGCTCCGTCGTGGTGGAGCAGATCAGCACCTCGCCGCGCGCGACTTTCTCCAGGAACCCCTTTGCGCGCTCATGTGGTGCGGAGCCGGGCGCGTTGGCGCGGTAGACCGCGGCCAAGCCACGGGTGGCCGACAGGTGCATGCTGATCGCGATGCCGGCAGAGCCATCGCCCTTGGCCAACCTCGCAATGATCAGGTTCCAGTCATGCATAGACCGCAGGCCGAGCCCGCCCAATTCCTCCGGGACGAACGCGGAGGCGACGCCGGACGTTTGCATGTCCCGATAGTTCTCGGGGCAAATGTGACTTGCCCGGTCAGCGGCATCGGCGCGCTCCCGGAAGGTCTCGATCAGGCCGGTAGCAAGTGCCACCGCCCGTTCGCCTTCCGGCGTTCGGGGAGAGATGCGGTAGGTCATGGCATCATCACTTTCCACCGCCGGTCACTTCGGCGTTCAACGCGGTTCGATATCCTGAGTCTACCGACCTTTGAGCACTTGGGCGAGGTCTGCGATATTATCGAGTTGGTCGAACCGCCGGACCATATCCAGAACATGATCCGTGTGTGCGCCTAGCGTCGGCCGGGCCAAGTCACGGAACTTGGCCGCGAGTTCGTCGGGGCTGAGGGCATTACCAGGATGCCCGCGCGACAGGGCCGTCTCGCCGCTAAATTCTGTTCCGTCAGCGAATGTGACTGTAACTCGGGAATTCAACATCTTCCGCCCGTCTTCCGGCACGACCTCAATCAATCGGCACAAACGTCGAATTTCCGGGTCGGCTAGGGTGTCTGCCGAATAATCAGAAGCCGCGCACGCCTTCCCCGCCAAGGCCATCGCAGCACAGAATGCGACGCTAAACTTGGCCTCCAATGGAGTGTGCGGATCAGTAAAATGCCCAACTTGCTTGACGCTAGGCGCGACGAAGACCTGTGCTGATACGATATCAGCTGCCGCTGTTTGCGCTGCCACTGCCCGTGCTGCATCAATGCTGGGGTGGATGCCGTGTAGACACGCATAGGGCTTGACCGAGGTCCGGAGGACCGCCCAGTCCTCGCCGAGGCCGCCGTCGGACAAAACGGCCAAGTCGGCATATCCATCCTGGACGAAGGCTCTGGCAAACCCGCCACCAGGCTCCAGCAATGCTAGAGATCCTGTAACGCCAGCATTGGCGAGCCGCACAGCCGCTACTCCGTCCCGCGCTGCACAGCCAGCCTGTAACGGCTTGCCCATGCCGCCAGACGATGCGCGCAAACCTCCGGCCATCGTCATCGAAAGCGCGACCGCGTGGGCTGCTGGTTCATCGCCCAGTTCTGCCAACGCTGCCGAAGCGGCGGCGGCGGCAATCCGCCACAATACTGCAGTGGGGTGGAACCAGCGAAATTGCAGCGAGAAACCCATCCTGCGCCCGGCAAGCATTGCCGCCACCTCGTATCCAGCAACAAATGCTTTCAGCAAATGCATGCCGCTGTGTTGCCCCGGCTCGGCTTGAGCCAGCAGCGCCGCCCATATTACGGCGCTCAGATGCGAATCTGTTGGGATGTGAGTGTCGTCAAAGTCCAGGGCATGAGCCGCTGCACCGTTGATCAGCGCTGCTTGCTCTGCCGCCGGCCCAGCGCCAATCCAGGGTGCTGGATGCTCGCCCGCCCCGGCATATATTGCGGCAGCACGGGCGACGGGTTCAGCGCTGCCAGCAATGGTGACGCCCAGCCAATCGAGCAGACAGTTTGACGCCGCGCTCTGCACCTCGGGCGGCTGGTATGCGGCTGGTGTCCCCGCCAGAAAAGTGCCTATTGCAGCCGCGTTACCGCTCAGCACCGTCATTGCGGAAGCAGCGCTCTAAAGCGCCACCACCTTGCCGGGGTTCATGATGTTATCTGGGTCGAACGCCAGCTTGATGCGGCGCATGTATTCGTACGCCTCACCGGTTTCCTTTTGCAGCGACGAGATTTTGCCGATGCCTACGCCGTGCTCACCCGTGCAGGTCCCACCCATCTCCAGCGCCCGGTCCACCAACCTCTTGGTGAAGTCATAGGCCGCGGTCTTCTCCGCCTCGACGTCGGGGTCCAGCATGATACAGCAATGGAAGTTGCCATCGCCGACATGGCCACAAATCGGCGCGATCATGCCGTTGGCCTCAATGTCTTTCTTGGTGTCTAGAATACACTCAGTTAGGCGGCTGACCGGCACAGCAACGTCGGTGGCCCAGCCTCGCTTACCAGGCGTCAACGCCAGGCAGGCGTAGTAGGCGTCATGCCGAGCCTGCCAGAGCTTGGCGCGGTCTTCTTCTTTGGTTGCCCATGCGAACTGGCTGCCACCCAGTTCCTCAGCAATGGCCTGCGCGGCCTCAGCCTGCTCCTGGACGCTAGCTTCGGAGCCGTGGAATTCGAAGAACAGGGTGGTCTTGTCGCGCACAAGCCCTTCCAGGCTGGAATAATCGATGCAGGCGCTGGTTTGCACGTCGTCGAGCAATTCCATGCGCGCGACCGGGATGCCGTATTGCAGCACGCCAACGGTTGTATCGACCGCGCTTTGCAAGTCGTCGAACTGACAGACCGCGGCGGACATCGCCTCTGGCACTCCATAGAGGCGCAATTGCACCTCTGTGATGATGCCCAGCGTGCCTTCGGAACCGACATAGACATGGGTCAGGTCATAGCCGGCGCTGGTCTTGCGCGAACGGCCGCCGGTTTTGATGATATTGCCCTCGGATGTGACCACGGTCAGGCCGATGACGTTCTCCTTCATCGTGCCGTAACGCACCGCATTAGTGCCGCTAGCGCCAGTTGCCGCCATGCCGCCCAGGGAGGCATTTGCGCCCGGATCGACAGGGAACATCAGGCCAGTTGCGCGAATATCCTCGTTCAGCGCCTTGCGGGTTACGCCCGCCTGCACTCGGCAATCGAAATCCTCCGGATGCACGCCCAGCACCTTGTCCATGCCCGACAGGTCAATGGTAATACCGCCGTGCGGTGCCGTGACGTGACCCTCTAGCGAGGTGCCGGTGCCCCAGGCGATGACCGGAACTTTGTGCTCGGCGCAGATCTTGACGACCGCGGCGACTTCTTCTGTCGATTGGACGTAGGCGACGGCGTCCGGCGGAGCGGGCGTGAAATAATCTTCGCCCCGGGCGTGCTGGTCCCGCACGGCCTGGCTGGTAGAGAGGCGCTCGCCCAGCAATGCCTTGGCCTGCTCAATCGCCATGGCGACGCCGGTGTCGTTGCGCAGATAGGGAGTGGTGGAGTCTGGCATGGGGAGGGTCCTTTCAAATCGCGAACGCCAGTCTTACTGGGTTTGGGTCAAGCATGAAAGAGCCGGGCGACTACAGAGCCGGCTTTCTCCGGCTTCAACCACACATCTACGGTGCAACGGCCACAACAGCTGGGAGCTCCGCCCGCGTCCTGAGAATGCTGGCGATCACCACGAAGCCTGAAAACGCCCCAATCCCTATTAACGTTGCGGGCGCAAAGACTATGCGCTCATCGGCAAATTGAACCGCGAAGACCAGCGCCGGCCCCAGGGCACGGATGGGGTTAACTGTCAGGGCTGAGGTTCGGGCGACGCCCATTTGCAGACAGAAATTTGGTAGCACAATGAAGGCCAGCGCCGTCAAACCGATCTGCCAAAGTGTCAACGCCCTCTCTCCGCCGCTGGTGTCTGGTAGGTCTTGCGTGATCAGCAACCCCAC
>Ga0055584_100003089_pt1 | contig 16448 bp, 13 predicted proteins | sample OSDHelmetaG_FD_58716 | JGI IMG/M metagenome (GOLD analysis project Ga0055584, IMG submission 58716) | Pelagic marine sediment microbial communities from the LTER site Helgoland, North Sea, for post-phytoplankton bloom and carbon turnover... | ecosystem: Environmental > Aquatic > Marine >... | reverse complement strand
TATTCCTGAGCCCAATGCCATCGCAATCAGAACCCCTGTTGGTACAGTACTTCATACAGGGGACTGGAAGTTTGATCCTAATCCGGTAGTAGGCGAAGTTTCTGATGAAGTAGCTCTTAAAAAACTTGGAGAAGAGGGCACACTGGCAATTGTCTGCGACTCGACCAATGTCTTTAACGAAGGCACATCTGGCTCGGAAGGTGATTTGTTAGAGAGCCTCACTGATTTGATTTCAACACTAAAAGAGCGTGTTGTCGTTTCCTGCTTTGCATCTAATGTAGCAAGGCTTCAAACAATCGCTGCAGCAGCCCAAGCCAGTGATAGAAGTGTTGTGCTTGCAGGCAGGGCTCTATGGAGATTTTCTGAAGTTGGACGTGCTCATGGATGCCTTCAAAACACCCCAGAATTCCTTAATGAGGATATGGCAGGTTTTTTACCCCGCAATAAAACGCTCATTATATGCACTGGCTCTCAAGGCGAGCCACGGGCGGCACTCTCTAGGATTGCTAGTGGTTCTCACCCTCGGATTTCTCTTGATGATGGGGATGCAGTAATTTTTTCTTCACGAGTAATACCTGGAAATGAAGCTTCCATTGGCTATTTGCATAATCAATTAGTTCGTGCTGGAATTCAGGTGATTACAGAGCAAGATCACTTCGTCCATGTGTCAGGTCACCCGGCCCGTGAAGAAATGATCCGTATGTATCAACATGTACGTCCAACTATCTCTATTCCCGTTCACGGTGAATTACGTCATATGGCTGAGCATGCACGTTTAGCTCGTCAGAGCCAGGTCACTTATGCCTTAGTAGGTGAAAATGGATCCTTGATGCGCATTGCCCCTGGCGAGCCTAAAATTATTGATCATGTTCATTCTGGCCGCCTTGCTTTGGAGGGAAATAGAGTAGTTCCTTTACAAAGTGAATTGATTCGAGGTCGAAAACGTGCTCTTTGGAATGGAACTGCAGTTCTTACACTAGTTGTCAATAAACAGGGACAACTGTTATCTGAACCATTATTGACGACTACTGGTGTTTTAGGAGATGGTGATGGTGACTTGCATAATAATGTCATTACTGAAGTCAGACGCTCCATGGAGGAGAAGTCTTATAACAAGAAAACCAGTGAACTTATTCGGCTTGTTGTTAGAGGTGTGTTCAAGGAAAAACTGAACAAAAAACCGATAACCAAAGTTCATATGGTCGAAATTTGATCATATAATTTATTGACAACCTCAATAGGGCATTCAAAAATAAATCTAAGAGCTTTCCTCAAAAAAAAGTCTCATTATTTATTTTATTTAATTCCAAAGACAACTGACAATTTCATTTATTTAACTCAAATGAGCCCCATAGGAAAATATGAACTGGTATTGCACTACAGCCCCAGGTGATCCAGTTCATGGACCTTATCATGACGACGAATATGGCTTGCCGCGAAACGGCGATGCAGTTCTATTTGAATTACTGTCCTTGGAAATATTTCAGGCTGGATTGTCTTGGGAATTAATATTGAAGAAACGTGCGACCACATTTAAAGCCTTTGAGGAATTTGATGTGGATACTATTGCCGGATACAGTGAAAAAGATATTACACGATTGCTTGGGGACACAGGAATTATTCGCAACCGATTAAAAGTCACTTCTATAATTGAAAATGCCAAATGTATTCAGAAAATGCGTGACAATTATGGTGGATTTTCAAATTTCCTAGAAAAACATCACCCAATGGCTAAATCTGAATGGGTCAAGCTGTTCAAAAAAACCTTTAAGTTTACTGGAGATGAAATAGTTAATGAGTTTCTTATGAGTCTTGGCTATTTGCCTGGTGCTCACAGTCCTGAATGCCCGGCTTATAATCGCATACTTGCAAAAAAGCCACCTTGGACGCAGGCTGATATAGCATTCTTTGACGAGTAGACAGTCATGCTCTAAAGTCCGGCCAAATTGGTATTTTTTTAGTTTCAAGGCTCTTAATTAAATGCGACTTTCCACTTATTTTATGCCCACTCTTAAGGAAACACCTGCAGAGGCACAAATTGTCTCTCATCGATTGATGTTACGTGCAGGGATGATCCGGCAGTCTAGTGCTGGTATTTATTCTTGGTTGCCACTTGGCTTGAAGGTTTTAAAAAATATAGAACAAGTCGTGCGCGAAGAGCAAAATGCCATAAATTGCCATGAAGTTCTGATGCCAACTATTCAGTCTGCTGACCTTTGGCGGCAAAGTGGTAGATATGATGACTATGGTCCTGAAATGCTTCGTGTTAGTGACCGCCATGGCCGTGACATGTTGTATGGGCCAACTAACGAAGAACAGATAACAGAAATTTTTGCTAATTCCATCCGAAGCTATAGGGACGTGCCCCAGCTTCTTTATCATATACAATGGAAGTTTCGCGATGAAGTTAGGCCTCGTTTTGGCATTATGCGTGGCCGCGAATTTCTTATGAAAGATGCTTATTCATTTGATTTGGATAAAGAAGGTGCACAAAACTCCTATAACAAAATGTTTGTATCCTACCTCAAGACATACGAGAGACTCGGACTGAAGGCAATCCCTATGGCTGCCGACACAGGCCCCATTGGTGGCGACATGAGCCATGAATTTCTTATTTTAGCCGAAACTGGTGAAAGTGAGATTGCCTGTCACAACGAGTGTCTGAATAACAATTGGTTAAAGGATGTGGACGCAGATAGTAATCTGGGGAAAATTGTTCATACTTTTACAGAAAAATATGCTGCTACAGATGAAATGCGCGATGAGAAAATGGAAAGAGCTTTGGGGAGTAATCTGATCACGGCCCGTGGCATTGAAGTTGGCCACATCTTTTATTTTGGCACCAAATATTCTTCCAAACTAGGTGCAGTAGTTACTGGCCCAAATGGTGAGGAAATCACCGTCGAAATGGGGTCATATGGCATTGGCGTGTCAAGGCTTGTTGGCGCAATTATTGAGGCCTGTCATGATGATAGAGGAATTATATGGCCTGAGACTGTCACTCCATACAAAGTTGGTTTAATTAACCTCCGACATGATGATGATAATTGCACAAATGCTTGTGATAACATGTACTCTTTATTAAAAGATGCGGGAATTGAGGCCCTTTATGACGATCGCGATAAAAAAGCTGGGGTCAAATTTGCTGATATGGATCTGATTGGATTACCTTGGCAAATTATAATCGGCCCCAAGAGCGTTAAGGATGGCATCGTGGAATTCAAAAACCGCAAAACTGGTGAGCTTGTTGAACTTTCAGCTGCTGCCGCACTCAATCTATTGAAAGGCTGAGATTAATGTTTTCTGTCTTTGAGTGGATGATGGCCATGCGCTATTTAAGGGCGCGACGGCAGGAAGGATTTATTTCTGTCATAGCTTGGTTCTCTTTGTTGGGAATTGCCCTTGGTGTGGCCACACTCATCATTGTGATGTCAGTGATGAATGGTTTCCGTGAAGAGTTAATGACCCGAATACTTGGCATTAATGGCCATCTGAGCATCTATGCACAAAGTGAAAACATGACTGATTTTGATAACTTGGCAAAAAAAATTAGTGGACTTGAGGGGGTGGTTGATGTGAGTCCAATAATTAATGGTCAGGTTATGGCAACGGCAAAAAAAAGAGCCAGCGGTGCCGTCATCAGAGGCTTTCGAAAGGAAGATCTAGTTGCGCGCTCCATTGTTGCTGAAAACATCCAAGATGGAACTCTAGATCACTTTGACGATAATAGTGTCATCATGGGGACTAGGCTGGCCCGAAAACTTGGTGTTGGCATTGGACATGACGTCACACTAATTTCACCTAAGGGAAATATTACAGCATTTGGAGTTATTCCCCGCATGCGTAAGTACAAACTTGCTGCAACTTTTGAAATTGGGATGTATGAGTACGACTCTGGTTTTATTTTTATGACCCTACAGGCGGCCCAAGTATATTTTAAGATGCCTAAAGCAGTAAGCAATCTTGAGGTTTCTGTCGTCCATCCTGATAAAGCTCTAGCTATTGGCAAAAACATCCCACCGCTAACGGATAGACCACTTCGTGTTCATGATTGGCAACGTGCCAATGCTAGTTTCTTTAACGCTATTCAAGTTGAACGCAATGTAATGTTTCTGATCCTGACGTTGATAATTGTCGTAGCTGCTTTCAATATTGTTTCATCTATGATTATGCTTGTAAAAGATAAAGGCAAGGATATAGCCATTCTACGTACCATGGGAGCTTCCCGTGCAACTATTATGCGTATTTTCTTTCTCAGTGGTGCCTCAGTCGGGATTATTGGTACCTTTGGTGGTTTTGCAATGGGAATTGCATTCACCCATAACATAGAAAATATCCGCCAGTGGATTCAAAGCCTCACAGGGACAGAGTTATTTGCTGCAGAAATTTACTTTTTATCACAATTGCCAGCGGTTGTTGATCCTGCAGAAGTTATTGCAGTTGTGTTGATGGGATTAGGTTTGTCATTCCTAGCTACCTTATATCCATCTTGGCGCGCAGCTCGGATCGACCCTGCAAAGGCTCTACGATATGAGTAATGAAGTTCTTTCCTTAAAAAACATTAAACGAACTTTTACGCAGGGTAAAAACCAGCTCAATATTTTAAAGGGAAGTGATATTTCTTTGAGTGAAGGTGAAGTGGTTGCACTAGTCGGCCCAAGTGGTTCAGGAAAGTCAACCTTGTTACATATCGCAGGTCTACTTGAAAAGCCAGACAGTGGTACAATAACAATATGTGGGGAACCCTGCAGCAATATGGATGATGACAATCGTACTCGCGTACGACGTCATAACCTTGGTTTTGTCTACCAGCACCACCATTTGTTACCGGAATTTTCAGCTTTGGAAAATATTTCCATTCCTCAGATTATTAATGGAAAAAGTAAAAAAGTCTCTCGTAAACGGGCTAAAGAATTGCTTGAGTGGCTCGGTCTGTCAGAACGTTCAACCCACCGCCCAGCTCGCTTATCCGGTGGGGAACAGCAGCGTGTAGCTATTGGTCGCGCCTTATCTAATGCACCAAAGTTACTTTTGGCTGATGAGCCAACGGGCAATCTTGATCCTCATACTGCCGATGAAATTTTTAATGTTCTTATGCGCCTAGCCCGTGGTGCCGGCCTGACAGCTTTAATTGCTACACATAATACACAGCTTGCCTCACGTATGGATCGTGTAATTACTCTTCATGAAGGATATGTTGTCGATGCCTAATCAACCGTTGTAGCTCTTTAGTCTTCGTTTTAGGGCTTTATCTCTTTTTATTTCCATCTCCCTACGTAGTGCATCACCATGCTCAAATGGTCCTTCTGAGTAGGTTAGTTGCCATAACCCCCGACCACGGGTAAACTTTGCTCCCTTACCGCTGTTATGCAAGTTAATGCGTCGATCAATATCTTTGGAGATGCCTGTATAAAGCGTATTTTTTTGATTTTTAATTACGTAAACGAAAAATTCTTTCATGTACTGAAATGTACACAGAAAGCTATCAATTGGGGATAACTTCTTGATGACCCAAGAGGCTAGCTGTGGGACTCTTCTAACTATGAGCGAGTCCCAAGTAAAACACGCAGATTTTGTACACCTGAGGGTTCATACAGCGTTTTCTCTTTCAGAGGGCGCAATAAGAATTACTGAATTGGTAAAAATCTGTAAAGAACAGCTTATGCCAGCTGTCGCCATTACCGATACTAACAATCTGTTTGGTGGGCTTGAGTTTTCATCTGCCTGTGTTGAGGCTGGTATTCAACCTATTATTGGATGTCAGGTTTCAGTAACGCGCAAAAAATCTGATGACGCAAATTTTGGCCATCCAGGTCTTAACGCATGCGATAATTTAGTTTTGCTTGTAAAGAATGATAAGGGCTACACAAATCTTCTAAAGCTTTTGGGGCTGGCGTATCTTGGTCATGCAAACAATGAAGAAATTTCTGATGAGCCACAAGTTAGCCTTGCTGAACTGAAGGAATTTAGCGACGGCTTATTAGCACTCAGTGGAGGTCCAAAGGGCCCAGTCGGGCATTTGCTAGCAGAAGGCCAGTATGACTCGGCTGAAGCATTATTGACTACTCTTAAAGAAGCCTTTCCTGATCGACTATACATAGAAATTATGCGCCATGGAATGGAGGAAGAAAGTCTCACGGAGTCTAAATTTATTGAACTTGCCTATAAATATGACTTGCCATTGGTCGCTACCAACGAGCCTTTTTTTACAACCCCTGATATGTATGAGGCCCATGATGCACTTATTTGCATCGCTGCGGGAGCTTATGTCAGTCAAACGGAAAGACGGCGTATCACTCAACAGCACTATTTTAAGTCCGCCGACGAAATGCGTGCCTTGTTTGTGGACTTACCGGAAGCAATTAATAACACGCTCATTATCGCTCAGCGTTGTGCAAGCAAGGTAGAAAAAATTGATCCTATACTGCCACCTTATGATTGTGGTGAAGGACGCACCGAAAAAAGTGAACTTCATGATCAATCCACTGCAGGACTCGAAGTGCGCCTTAAAAATGAGGTTTTCAAAGAAGGCATAAGTGAACCCTATAAGATTAAAATTGCCAAACCTTACCGTGAACGTCTTAAGTATGAATTGGGTGTCATTTCTAAAATGGGCTTCCCAGGTTACTTCCTGATTGTTGCTGATTTTGTCAATTGGTCTAAACAAAACAATATTCCTGTTGGCCCTGGCCGTGGTTCAGGTGCTGGATCAGTAGTTGCCTGGGCGTTGGCAATCACGGACCTTGACCCGCTTCGTTGGGGTTTGCTATTTGAACGTTTCCTTAATCCAGAACGTGTTTCAATGCCCGATTTTGACATTGATTTCTGTCAGGATCGCAGAGACGATGTGATCCGTTACGTGCAGACAAAATATGGTCGAAATCATGTTGCCCAGATTATCACTTTTGGGAAGCTTCAGGCCCGCGCCGTGCTTCGTGATGTGGGTCGGGTTCTTGAAATGCCCTACGGTCAGGTTGACCGTATTTGCAAACTAATACCCAACAATCCTGCAAATCCAACGACTTTGAGTGAAGCAATAGAGAATGAAAAAAAGTTTAAAGATGAAATAAAAGAAGACGCCTCAGTCGAAAAACTCATCAAAATAGGTCTTAGGTTAGAAGGTCTTTATCGCCATGCCTCCACTCACGCTGCTGGTGTGGTTATTGGTGACAGACCTTTGGATGAGTTAATTCCACTTTATCGTGATCCACGGTCTGATATGCCAGTCACCGGATTCAATATGAAGTATGTTGAAGCTGCGGGTCTTGTAAAATTTGATTTCCTTGGCTTGAAAACCCTGACCGTTCTAGCTAAGGCAATTGAACTGATCAGTAATAGGGGAGTCAATATTAATTTATTATCGATACCACTTGATGATAAGAAAACATATCAAATGCTCTCTCGAGGCGATTCAATAGGTGTTTTTCAACTAGAAAGCACTGGCATGCGCGATGTGATCCGTAAGCTTAAACCCGACACATTTGAGGACATTATAGCTATTGTCGCACTTTACCGTCCTGGCCCAATGGAAAACATTCCAAGCTATATAGCTCGTAAGCATGGTTTAGAAGAACCTGATTACCTATACCCTACCCTTGAAGGTATCCTCAAAGAAACCTTTGGCATTATGATTTATCAAGAACAAGTTATGCAGGTCGCACAGGAACTTTCAGGCTACACTTTAGGTAATGCTGATTTGCTCCGCAGGGCAATGGGTAAAAAAGATCAGGCAGAGATGGATAAACAACGTCAGGCCTTCGTAAATGGTGCAAATGCAAAAGGTGTCCCAAAAGATAAAGCATCTAAAATTTTTGATCAGGTGAATATGTTTGCTGGCTACGGATTCAATAAATCTCATGCAGCTGCCTATGCACTAGTAGCCTATCAAACAGCTTTTTTTAAGGCTAACTATCCCGTTGAATTTCTTGCAGCTTCCATGACCTTGGATATTAACAATACAGACAAGCTAAATCTTTTTCGGCAGGAATTATCTCATCTTGGAGTGGAAGTTCTTGGACCAGATGTAAATGCATCAGCGGCTGATTTTCAAGTTGAGACCTGTAGTAATGGCAAGAGTGGAGTTCGCTACGCTTTGGCAGCCGTAAAAAATGTTGGTGATGCAGCTATGAGCTCATTGGTAGAAGAACGTATTCAAAATGGTCCATTCCAAGACATTACAGATTTTACTCAACGTGTTGATACTAAAGTTGTCAACAAACGGCTTATGGAGAATCTAGTTAAAGCAGGTGCATTTGACAAACTTGAGCCAAATCGTCGTCGCATTTATAAAGGTATCGAAGTTATCATGCGTCATGCCAGTGTTGCTGCCCATGACCGCAAAAGCAATCAAATTGGATTGTTTGATGCTGAAAATTCACAAATGCAATCCGTCATCTTACCTACTACTTCTGACTGGTCACAAACAGACAGGATGAAGAAGGAATTTGACGCTGTTGGTTTTTATTTATCAGGTCACCCGCTAGATTCTTACGCAAAAAGTCTTGAGCGGCTAAAAGTGCGTTCTTCTGTCGATATCATCAGAGAAGGCCAGCCCGGTCCTGCCAATATGGCAGGAACAGTTATTAGTAAGATCGAGCGTACATCAAGCAAAGGTAACCGCTATGCTTTTGTCCAGTTGACTGATGTATCTGGTATTTTTGAAATAATGGTGTTTTCGGAGCTACTGTCAGCGGCGCAGGAATTATTTGAATCTGGGAATTCACTATTCATAAAAGCAGGGGTACAATTTCAAGAGGAGATACCCAAGTTCACCGCCAATATGGTTGAAGCATTAGATGAAGTTGCCTCAAAGGCGCAGACAGGGATAAATATCACAATTTGTTCTCCTGAACCTCTAGAAAATATTCAGAACGCACTCAGAAATAGTAATAAAAATGGAGAAAATAGAGGAGGAGAGGTGATCTTTACCACAAGGCTAGAAGATGGCAGGGAAGTAGATATCAAACTTAAAGGGGGTTTTGAAATCACCCAGGATATTCTTCAAAACATTAGATCCATTCCTAGCATTGAAAACTTATGTGAGAATTAAACTATGCTTGTTGTTTAGAATACAACCCTTGTTAATTTTTATGATGCAACTATCCATACACAAAGAATTACAATTAAATAACGCAATGTATCTCCAAAGGGCTATTCCATTTTAAACGGGTTTATCTGCAAACAAATAACACTGCTCCTTGTTGCAATCTTAAAAGGTGAGGATATTCTTATTATGAATGAGAAGCTCTAAATGAAAGATACTAAAAATATTATTGGTGTTCTGCTAGCTGGGGGACTTGCGCGGCGTATGGGTGGTGGCGACAAATGTTTAAAGATACTTGGTGGTAAAACATTACTTTCTTATGCCATTGACGCAGCTACCCCTCAAGTTAGTCAGTTGATTTTAAATGCTAACGGAGATAGCTCCCGCTTTGTTGAATTCAAACTACCCGTCGTCCCTGACGTTGTTGATGGCGCGCAAGGTCCATTAGCAGGTGTTTTAACGGGTATGGAATGGGCATCTCGTAACGTAACTAATTGTGAGTGGGTCGTGACTTTCCCCACAGATGCACCTTTTTTTCCTAACGATCTCGTAGAGAGAATGCTCGAAAAAGTTCATAATAAAAATGCAGATATGGCCTGTGCCCGTTCCAATGAACGCACCCATCCCGTCTTCGCACTATGGCCGATAAAACTTGCAGGTGATTTAAGACGTGCCATGCTTGAAGAAAATTTGCGGAAAATTGACAAATGGACAGAGAAATTCAATGTTATCAATGTTAACTGGTCAACAGATATAATTGACCCATTCTTTAATATAAATTGTGCGGAAGATCTTGAGCAAGCGAAAGAATTCCTAAACTGACTTTAATCAACACTTTTTGGATCAAGCTCATTTGAGAGGAGTGCTAGCGCTAGTAAGTGGTTATCTGCGTTGTTCAACAATCTGACACCAAATAATAAAGTCTTTCCAAACGCTATTAAATGTAATTAAAAAAACAATATTAGAATGTCTTATAACAAGATGTTAAAAAACATTTAGGAGTAGTTGTTTTAACTAATCTATGTCCAATTCAAGTTAACATACTGGCCAAATAAAGCTCTCTCAAAATTGCAATTTAATTAAAACTACATATAAGGAACTCTCCACCATGTCCCTCGGCTTTGCTGCACTTGTGTTGCTGGCGGCAATATTGCATGCAATTTGGAATGCAATTGTCAAGACTGGTGAAGACAGGATGCTAACACTGACGTTAGTTATTGGTGCTGGCTCTGTCATGGCTGCAATGGTGCTGCCGTTTATAGAGCCACCTGCTCCAGAAAGCTGGCCTTATTTATTACTTTCAACAGCTTTACACACGGCATATTACTTCCTTCTGATTCGTGCATATCATTATGGTGATTTGAGTCTTATCTATCCAGTAGCGCGTGGGGGGGCTCCGTTGCTAGTGGCCCTCGGTGCTGCAACTTTCTTTTCTGAAATTCCAACCTCCATGGAATTAGGTGGTCTTGTTTTGGCCTCTCTTGGCATTGCCACTTTTGCTTTGGAACGCAAGAAAGGAGAAAAATGGGATTATCGCCCTTTTTTATATGGTTTGGCCATTGCTGCTTTTGTAAGTGCTTATACGCTAGCAGATGGCATCGGAGTGCGGCTATCAGGCAATCCCCTTTCTTTTATCCTATGGCTTTTCTTTGTTTATGCTTTACCACTTGTTTTCTCTTCCTTAATTTTCAAACGCCGTGAATTTATCCCTTATTTACGTATGCATTGGTGGCGTACTGGTGTTATTGGTGGAGGCATGTGTGCCACTGCTTATGCTTTGGTAGTTTGGGCTCTTATGTATGCCCCCATGGCCCATGTTTCAGCCATGCGTGAAACCAGTGTAGTCTTTGCAGCGCTCATCGGTATATTTGGATTGGGGGAATCCTTCGGGCCTAGAAGGATTATTGCAGCTTCAATGGTAACTGCAGGTCTGATCTTGATGCAGTTGTTTGGATGAAAAGAGATGTCAACCATTCAGTTGGCAAGTCACAAACAAGAGAACGAAGCCCTGCAATTATCATTAGATTTACTATGAATTATTAGTGAAACAAGGAACGTGAAACCTCGACAGTCACGCTAAGACACATGACGGCCTCACGTTTAATTCATGAAAAAATATACATTTTTTCATTTATATTTGATACTAAATGTTGACGGCTCTACATCAAAAGATACTATATATTGAATATTTAAACTGTTCAAAATTTTTTAAATAGGACATTCTATGAGCAAGACCGTTCCGACCGGGAACATACGTGATACCCGGCTCGCTGATGCAATTGGCGAGCGTTATTTAAACTATGCTCTGTCAACAATTATGGCTCGTTCTTTGCCAGACGTTAGGGATGGCCTGAAACCTGTCCATAGGCGTTTGCTTTATGCTATGCGCCAGTTGAAACTTGATCCTAATACAGGCTTCAAAAAGTGTGCACGCGTCGTTGGTGACGTTATGGGAAAATACCATCCGCATGGTGATATTGCCATTTATGAAACACTGGTTCGCTTGGCGCAGAATTTTTCCGTACGCTATCCGCTTGTTGATGGCCAAGGTAATTTTGGGAACATAGATGGCGATAACGCTGCTGCTATGCGCTACACTGAATCTCGAATGACAACTGCCTCTATTGCCTTACTTGATGGTATTAATGAGGATGCTGTTGATTTCCGTGAGACCTACGACGGAGAAGATTCAGAACCCGTCGTGTTGCCCGCTCGTTTTCCTAATTTGCTAGCCAATGGCTCTGCAGGAATCGCCGTCGGGATGGCAACGTCTATACCTCCACATAATTTAAGCGAACTGTGTTCTGCTTTAACTCACCTAATTAAGTTTCCTAATGCCACTTTTGACAAGTTAATAGATCTAGTGCCTGGGCCTGATTTTCCCACAGGTGGTGAGCTTGTAGAGTCACGAGGGTCTATTATAGAGACCTATAGCACTGGACGCGGAGGGTTTCGGCTTCGTGCCAAATGGCTTGTTGAGCAACTCAAACAAGGGACATATCAAATTGTTGTTACCGAAATTCCCTATCAGATTCAAAAATCCCGGCTGATTGAGAAAATTGCTGAATTAATGAACCTCAAAAAACTCCCTATGCTTGCTGATATTCGTGATGAGTCTACAGAAGAATTGAGAATTGTTCTTGAACCACGAAATCGTTCTATTAATTCTGAAATGCTTATGGAGCGTTTATTCAAGCAAACCGATATGGAGACGCGTTTTGGTCTAAATATGAATGTTATTGATGCCCATCAAGTGCCTCGTGTAATGAACCTACGCCAAGTATTGCAAGCTTTTCTTGATCACCGCCATGAGGTTCTAGTCCGTCGAAAAAACTTTCGCCTTAATAAAATTCGTCACCGCTTAGAAATTCTTGGCGGGTACCTGATTGCTTTCCTAAACCTAGATAAAGTAATCCAAATTATTCGCGAGGAAGATGAAGCCAAAGCTGCTTTAATCAAAATTTTTGAATTAAGTGAAGTGCAGGCTGAAGCCATTCTAAACATGCGCTTGCGGCAATTACGCAAACTTGAAGAGTTCGAAATTCAGGCAGAAAATAAAAAACTAACGATGGAAATGAAAGAGATTATCTCACAGCTCAAAGATGAAAAAACTCTCTGGAAAATAATTGCTGAGGAAATTAATGAAATAAAAAAAGAATTTGGTCTCAAAACAGAAATTGGCAGTCGTCGTACTTTAATTGGAAAGCCAATTTCAGCCGTTATTGTCCCCATAGAAGCTATGATTGAACGTGAACCAATTACTATAATCTGCTCAACCAAAGGCTGGATTAGATCTCTGCGTGGTCATACAGAAACTGCAAGCGATCTAAAATATAAAGAAGGTGATACGGGAAAGTTCATAATTAATGCACAAACTACGGACAAGCTGGTTATCTTCGCAAGCAATGGACGCTTCTACACAATCAGTTGCGATAAGTTGCCGGGTGGGCGTGGAAATGGTGAGCCGTTACGCTTGATGATTGACCTTAGCAACGAACACGATTTTATCTCAATGTTTATTTATAGCCCGGATCAAAAGCTGCTTGTTGTTTCTGATGCTGGAAGGGGTTTTATAGTTGGACAAAATGACGTCGTTGCCCAAACAAAAAATGGAAAGCAAATTCTTAATCTTGGAATAGGAGAGGAGGGGGCAGTTGCCACCGTCATTAAAAAAGATGCAGACCATATAATAAGTGTTGGGCAGAACCGTAAACTTTTGGTCTTTCCTATAGACCAGCTTCAAGAGATGTCTCGTGGTCGTGGAAACTTTATCCAACGTTTTGCAAAAGGAGGATTAGCTGATGCTAAGGCCATCAAATTAGCTGATGGCATGAGTTGGAAAGCCGGCCAAAAAACACGAAGAGAGTCTAATTTGAAAGATTGGCTTGGAAAGAGAGCACAGGCAGGAACCAAGGTGCCACATGGCTTCTCAACGACAGGGAAGTTTAGCTGAAAAAACCTTATGAGCATGATAAATTGACGCAGTGAACAGTTTTAAAGATTAATAGACTTCTCATCCACCCCCATATCTTCATGATGTATCCAACTTCCCGACAAAAAACAATCAAATGGCTGGAAATTTTTTTTATAAGACATTTTTCGGCACTCATTAATCCAGAAACCCAAGTAGACATAGTCGAGCTCTAGGGCTTTAGTGTGCTCGATCAACCATAGAATCATGTAGGTGCCAAGACTTCTGCGGCTTTCAAACTCCATATCAAAAAAACTATAAACAGCTGAAAATCCGTCTGATATTTTGTCTATTATTATGCAAGCGATCAGACGATCGTTATGTCGAAATTCAATTAAGGCCGTATCGACATTATTTTCCTCCACCAAAGATTTGTAATCTGAAAATTCCATAGTTTCCATGTCACCTCCCGAATGTCGAGAGGTCTGGTAAGCTTCAAATAGAATAAATTGCTCCTCGTTAGCAACAGCTGAAACTTCGCTCGCAATTAGCTCCTTATTACGTTTTACAATTCTTTGCTGGCTTCGCGAACAACTGAATTCACGAGCTCTAATTCTTATCGATATGCATTGGGTGCAACTCGGACACGCTTGAGCATAAGCAGTCCCGTGGGAACGGCGAAAACCACTACGAGTTAATTGATCATGCAGTGCCTGTGAGTCATGACCAACCAGTTCGGTTACAACCCGCCTTTCAACCCTATTATTAAAATAAGGACAAGGTTGGGGAGCTGTTGTGAAAAAAAAGTGAGCTGGACTTAGAGGATCAAAAAAGGGTGAATGTCTCAAAACAAACGTCCCAAAATCTTTTTTATCTGATGTATTATGTTTGGATCTTCTCGCATTATAAGTCCGAAGCCTATAGTTTAAAAAACAAGTCTTATAGTCTCAATTTTTTTATTAGTTCTACAACAATAAAAACATTTTTGACGCTCAATTGTAATCAAAAGATTTTAGATTATTTAGAAAAATATTTTGTCCTTTTACTGAGTCAAAACGAATAGAAAGTAAAAAACGTGGGTATCGATCAAACAACATTTAGAAGAGTTCTTGGCCATTTTGCTACAGGCATTACAGTTGTAACAGGTTTAACAGAAAATAAAACACCGGTTGGACTTACAGTAAATGCTTTCACATCGCTATCGCTTTCCCCTCCATTGGTTCTATTCTGCCTAGATAAAAGAACAGCAAGTATTAACGCTTTTGATAAAGGAAACGGCTTTGCTCTAAATATGCTAAATAAAGATCAAAAAGATCTTTCAGTTATTTTTTCAACCAAAGTTGAAGACCGTTTTGCTAAAGTTGAACATACGTTTTGGGATACTGGCGTCCCAATTTTGACTGGTTGCCTGGCAAATCTTGAATGTAAGATCAATGCTATTTACGATGGTGGGGACCACTTAATTATTGTGGGCCTAGTTGGGCGTCTTCATCAATCTGACAATAGCAGTCCTTTAATTTACTTTAATGGTGATTATGCAGAAATCAAGGAAGTTAACTAACTTTCTTCATAGTAACGGCAAAAACCCGCGTAATTATTCTCAAGGAATTTAATTTTGCTGTTTAACAGCCGGTTCATAATAAATTTCTCAATAATTCATATCGAATTCATAGTTATCTAATGAATAAGTCTTTAGCCCTATAACCGTTCTAATCCTTATAAAAGAATGTCAATTCGTCAATTATTTTTTCTCTGTCTGCATCTAATTCAGGAGCAGACAGGCGGATGGCAGGATCTTCAAAGGCTGACATTTTTATAGGATTGCCTGCCATTTTCAAAGGTCCCGCAATTTTGTCCACAGCAGTCACCACCATATTACGGGAGAGTACTTGTGGATCTGTCAAAACTTGATCAACTTTATTGATAGGCCCTGATGGGATACCAGCATCATCAAAGATTCTATTCCAATCAGCTACTGTTTTTTTACTTAGAGCTTTTTCAAGTTCTTTTTTTAAGATCAAACAATTTTCAGTTCTTAGAATATTGGTTTTGAACAAAGGGTTTTCAACCAATTCGGCCTGACCTATCGTTTCACATAAAATAGTAAATAGATTGTTATTCCCGGCAGCAATGACTATGTAGCCATCTGCAGTCATGAAAGCATCAAATGGTGTAATTGATGGATGACGTGCACCAAGCGGTCCTGGCACTTCACCAGTCGCTGAATACCGGGCAATTGCATTTTCAAGAATGGCAACCTGACTATCAAGCATTGCTACATCTATTTTTTGACCCTCTCCAGTTTTCTCACGGTGATATAGAGCAGCGTTAATTCCTATTGCTGTAAACATACCGGCTGTCATGTCGCCAATGGAAGATCCTACACGTGTTGGCTCACCACCCGGCTGTCCAGTTAAGCTCATTACACCACCCATTGCTTGAACGACAAGATCGTATGCTGCCCTTTTTGAATAAGGACCTGTATGCCCAAATCCAGAAGCTGCCGCATAAATAAGCTTTGGAAACTTTTCATGCAGCACTTCCCAGCCAAACCCAAGCTTCTCCATAGTTCCTGGTCTATAATTCTCAACAAGAATATCAGCCATACCCAGCAACTTTTTAAAAGTTTTCTTATCTTCAAAATCTTTTAAATTAAGGGCTATACTTTCTTTGCCTCGGTTAAGGGACATAAAATAGGCAGACTTTCCACCGTCAGGAGTTTCGATGAAGGGGCCAAAGTGACGTGCGTCGTCCCCCACTGCTGGCATCTCTACTTTAATAACCCGTGCGCCCAAGTCAGTAAGAACCATCGTGCAATATGGTCCAGCCAGCACTCGCGTAAGGTCAATAATTGTTATTCCCGATAATGGGCCAAGTGAAGACATTTGTTTTTACCTTTGAAAGATCCGCTACAACAAAAATTGTTATGATGGAACAAATTACTTGTTTGCCTGTGAACAATGATGGCTTTTTCATATTATTAAAAGCTGAAAA